>ENA-ORXM01000455-ORXM01000455.1-marine-metagenome-genome-assembly--contig:-NODE-455-length-73396-cov-6.649504_pt1 | contig 73396 bp, 65 predicted proteins | sample MGYA00237867_ERZ511480 | MGnify/ENA primary metagenome ERZ511480 (study PRJEB26309, sample SAMN06266103) | marine metagenome | isolation source: Algal blade | place: United Kingdom:Sidmouth, United...
ACGAAAGGGGCCGGGTCAGCCGGTGGTAGGCCAGCGGCGGTGCGCAGTTCGGCAACGAAGCGAACCGGTGGACCCACAAGATCATCGGGTTCACCTTCCAACTCCATTGCGACTTCGCCAACGATCTGGCGGATGTCCTCGGCCAGTTGCATCTGCTGCTCGGTGTGCAGATCCCGGAGAAAGGGCATGCATCGGCCCACGTAGGCTTCGATCGCCGGCGAGGAGGTGGTGGTGGCGTTCATTTCTGCTCCTGATGTAGAAGGAAGGTCATCGTTTCTACGAATCGCTCCCAGGTCTTGACGTCGTCACGAAGGCGGCGCTGGCCCTCTTTGGTGAGTGTGTAGTACTTGCGGTGAGGTCCGCTATCGGACGGCTCGAGATAGGACGACACGTGCTCATCGTTGTGAAGTCTGCGAAGGGTGCCGTACACCGACGCCTCACCGACACGCTCGTGGCCGGCTTCGCGAAGGCGAGTTACGATCTCGTAGCCATAGCTGTCGTGGTCATCGAGAACGCTGAGCACAGCAAGGTCGAGAACGCCCTTTAGAAGTTGACTGTCATCCATTGAGGCCTTATCGGTGCGTAGTGCGAGCTAGTGCGTAGTGCGAGCTACTCCGTAATGCGGAGTAGTGAAACGTTAGCAAGACTCTTGACCTCGTGTAGGCGCGCGACCCGCCTTTTTTTACCGCAGTCGCTGGAAGAACTGGGCGAGAACCTCGGAACACTCGGCGGAGCGAACTCCGTCGACGATCTCGAACGTGTGATTGAGCCGCGGGTCGCCACCGATATTCATCAGCGAGAGGCATGCGCCAGCTCGCATGTCGGCGGCTCCGTAGACCAGCGAGTCGATTCGGCTGTTCATCGCCGCACCAGCGCACATCGGACACGGCTCCAAGGTCACCACGAGGGTGTGGCCTTCCAGCCGCCACGACCCGGCAGAATTGGCTGCGTCGCGCAGTCCCAGAACTTCTGCGTGGGCGGTGGGATCGCCGGTGAGTTCACGCTCGTTGTGGCGGGCCGCCACAACCTCTCCATGTGGGTTGAGGACCACTGCGCCGACCGGCACGTCGCTATGGGCTGCGGCGAGTGCTGCTTGGTCGAGCGCCAGTCCCATTGCCTGGTGAAGATTCACCGCCTCTTTCTAGCTCCAAAATCGAGGAAGGGGGGTGGGCCGCAGACCCACCCCCTTCACTACTTTTCTCTTTATGGGGAGAGAGAACCTTTCGCTTAGTTGTCGACCACCAGGCAGACGGCGTAAGCGGTGAATGAAACGATGTCGTTGCGGCTGATGTTCTCGGCATTGACCTGCCACGTCGAGTCGTCGAGCGGACGGTTGATCGTCACGATCAAGTCCCCGTCCTCGTCGTCGCTGGTGTAGCCACCGCTCACCATGAACTCTCCAACGTCGTACTCGGCGGCAAGCGCTTCGAGGCCTGCTCGAACCGTGGCGGGCGATCCAACGATCGCCAACTCTCGCTCCTCGGCATCGGTGTCGGCACAGATCACTCCAACGGCGATGTAGACCTCTGGATCTGGATGCGCTTTCGACGACTAAAACTGAGGGCGATAGCCGTCGACGATTGGTACTGAGGGCGATTGCCTCGCCGTCGCCGCCTCCAAAGAAGTGGGCGTACCCGAGCGGCCGACCGAAGTGTGCAACAAGCCCGCAGATCCCGGTGACGATGACAGCACCCAGACTGGGAGAGAGGCAGCAGTTCCTCGACCATCGACTGATAGGAGTCAACGGGCGTGGGCTGCCAGTCCGTGGCGAACCCACCCGGATCCGTTCCTCGGCAACCCAGAAGCGATGGAAGCCCAGGCGGTCGGTGTGCACCGCGAGGTCGATCGTGTTGGCAAACGCGTTACGGCGTCGTGGCCTGCGGGAATCGGAGATTGGTCGAGGACGCTGAGAGCATCAGGCTCTCCCTGGGGTGTCGGTGGTGCGGTCGGTTGGCACCCAGGCTGCATCGCGGCGCTCACGGAAGGCACCGATGCCCTCAGAGGCCTCGTCTGACTGGAAGAGCGCAGCCGATGCCGCTGCCGTCCACGTGAATGCCTCGCTGGTTTCCATGTCAGGCACGCGGTTGATCAGATCCTTTGCCGCCCCCACTGCCAGTGGGCCGCCCCGCACGATCTTGTCGACGAATGAGTCGACCGTTGTGTCCATCTCTTCCGGGACAACTGATCGATTGATCAATCCAACCTCGGCTGCTCGGTCCGGGGTGAAACGCTCACCAGTCAAGAACAACTCACTTGCATCGGCACGTCGCATCTTGGGTAGGCACACGACCGAGATCACGGCGGGTGCCACACCCAAGCGAACCTCGGTGAAACCGATCTTGGCGTCGTTGCGCATCACAGAGATGTCGCAGACCGCAGCGAGGCCGACACCGCCGCCAGTGGCGTGACCGTTGATGCGGCCGATCACCGGAGTCGGCGAGGCCTGGATGATCTCGAACAAATCGACGAAGGTTCGCCTACCTGCAGACAACCCGGGAGACGTCGATGAGAGATCGGCGCCGGCGCAGAACGTGTTCCCGTTGTTGGTCAGCACGATGACCCGAGCGTCGTCGTCGGCAATGGCCTCGTCGAGATGATCGGCCAGAGCATTCACGAGCTCGACCGTCAGACTGTTCTTCCGCTCGGGAACATTCAGCGTGATGGTGGCGACGCCTCCCTCGACGGCGACGATCACGGGCTCGTTCGTAGGGCTGTCCATTGGCCCATCCTCTACCATCAGTTGCCATGGCGTCGATTTTCACCCGCATCATCCAAGGCGAGATCCCCGGTCGGATCCTTCACGAGGACGAGCAGTGCTTCGCCATGCTCGACATCCGTCCCCTGCATCCCGGTCACACGCTGGTGATCCCGAAGGCCGAGGTCGACGAATGGACCGACCTCGACCCTGCGGTCGCCGCCCATCTCATGACCGTTGCTCATCGCATCGGGGCGGCACAGAAGGCCTCCATCGAGTGCGAGCGAGTTGGCCTGATGATCGCTGGCTTCGAGGTGCCACACACTCACGTGCACGTCATCCCTTTGCAGTCGATGGCAAACCTCGACTTCGGCAACGCCGAGGTCTCACCCAAGGCTGATGAGCTCGATGCGATGCACGCCCTGTTGCTCGGTGCTTTGGCCTGACACCATCGTCGAGGAGACGTGTCATTCGCGTCCAGCCGACAGACCAAATCGACGATGGCGGACATGAAGGCCAGGATTCAGTCGACCGCGGCTGCTGCTGGACTCGGCGTGATGTCGACCAACACCAATGCGGTGAACGCAGCGGCGCTGGTTCCCACTGCCATAAGGCCAGAACCGCCCACCAACGATGCACCGATCCAGATGACGGCCGGCCAATCCACTCGGTCACGGCGAGGTGATCTGTCACGAAGTCGGCCATGGCGTACTCGCCGTCTGCTGCCCAGGCAGATTCGTCGTGGTGAGCCAGCACGATCGGCGGCCCAGAGCCGGGCCAGTGATCGGCGGCAATGCTCGGCCCCTTCGGTGATGGGATACCCACGTTCACCGCGAGAGCATGGGCGCACCCAGCGAGCCTTCCAAACTACGGTTCGGGCATGCAGCTCACGGCAGAGGAAGTTCGCGTTCTCGGAGTTCTGATCGAAAAGGAGGCGACGACGCCCGATCAGTACCCGCTGTCGACCAATGCGCTCACCAACGCGTGCAACCAGAAGACCAGCCGTGACCCCGTCGTCGACTACGGCCAACGAACTGTCGCTGACACCATGCTGCTCTTGCGACCCGCTGGCCTTGCCCGCACCGTGATCTCCGGTCGGACAGAGAAACACCGCCATGTGCTCGACGAAGCATGGGGACTCGGTCCTGCTGCGCTCGCTGTCCTCGGTGTACTGATGCTGCGGGGCGCCCAGAGCCCTGGGGAGCTTCGCACTCGCACCGAGCGGGCGTACGGGTTCGAAACCCTCGATGCTGTCGAAGCTGTCCTTCACCAGCTGGCTTCGGCTGGTCAGCCCTTCGTTCGTAATCTTGGCCGGGCACCGGGCCAGAGCCAGGATCGCTGGGTCCACCTGCTCGGTGCCGACAGCGACGATGCTCCGCCTACTCAGGATCGGTACGAGAGCCCAGCGCCCGCTGCCATCAGTGAGCCAGCACCCTCGCCAGCGGCGCCGTCAGCTGCGGTCTTTTCCAGCGAATCGGCGCCGCCGCCTCGACCGTCGCCGGTCAACCCAGCGCCAGCGAACGTCGAGGCTCTCGAGCGGCGAATCATCGAACTCGAACAACGCGTGGCGGCACTCGAGGCCGAGTTCGGTCTCTGAGGACCAGGTTCAGTCGGAAATCTCCTTGGCAGCCAGGTCTCCGAGGAAGGCGCCAAGACCCGGCAATACGACGAGCCAGATCGAAGCCAAGCTGGCCAGCATGACGGCAACACCCTCGTTTGGCCGAAGCAGGAGGCCAGCGCCGAGTGCGGCACAGCCGAGACCAGCAGCCAGCCCGAACGGGGCAAACGCTTGCTGCCCGGCGTGCCAAGCTTCTTCTGAGCGCAGCGTGGACGGCAATCGAAGCCCCATCATTGCGTTTCGGCCAACCGAGCCACTGGCCAGCTTCCGACTCAAGCCAGCGACCAGTCCGCCGGCCACGATGAACAGCAGGGCGAGGCCGATCGCACCCGCCCAGGGCATTCGAGTCGACTCAGCGGCGAGCACAAGTGTGCTGGAATCCAACAGCATTCGAGAGAACGTACAACCGTCGCTCTACGATCCGAGGCCGATGGCAGCAACGGTCGTGGTGGTGAACGGAGGAAGCCCGGTAGCTGATTGGCACCTCGGGGCGATCACAGCGGTGAAGAACGCCGGCAACGACGTGCTGGTGATAGGCGTCGACTCCGGGATCGATCGAGCGCTCGAAGTGGGGCTCGCCGTCGACATCGCTGTCGGCGACTTCGACTCGGTCACGGGCCGCAGCCTTCTCGAAGCTGAACGCAGCGGCGCTCGGATCGTGCGACATCCGACGATCAAAGACCGCACGGATCTCGAACTCGCAATCGATCTCGCCATAGACACCGACCCCGAGCGCATCATGTTCGTCGCCATGGATGGCGGACGGCCAGACCACGCATTGGCGAACCTCCTTCTCGTGAGCGACCCCAGGCTGAAGCCGTTCGAAGTCGACGTCTTGCTGGCGGACGCTCCAGTCGCTGTGGTGCATCAGCGCAGGACCCTCACAGGTCGCGTCGGCGACATCGTGTCACTCATTCCCATCGGGGGCAGCTGTTTCGGTGTCACGACCAGCGGCCTCGAGTACCCCCTCGACGACGAGGCGTTGCATCCCTCCCACAGCAGAGGCGTGAGCAACGTGTTCGTGGCACCGGTTGCCGTGGTCGACGTTCGCACCGGCGTGCTGCTCGCCTTTCAGCCGTTGACCGACTTCCGCCCGCAGGTCGAGACCCCGTGAGCTCGTCGATGCGTCGGACCTGGGGTCAGCGGGCTGTTCTGGTTGTCAACACCCTGGGGGTCGTGGCCGCGCTGAGCCTCGCGTGGGCACTCGATGCTGGTGACGATGTTGCCTCATCGATCAATCGGGTCGAATTGAGCGGCTCGTTGACGCCAGTAGAGCCAGCCATCGACGGCAGTGTGTCCCCGATCAATGTGCTGCTCGTCGGCTTCGACAGCGCCGCCAATCTCGACCCCGATGACCCCGTCGCCATCGGCCGACAAGGCGAACGCCTCGCTGACGTGATCATCGTGGCCAGGATCGACCAAGAAGCGAGTTCAGCGACGCTGCTATCGGTTCCTCGAGATCTGTGGGTGCCTGTACCTGGCTACGACGACCAGAAAATCAACTCGTCGTTCCAGTTGGGTGGCCCGAGCCTGCTGATCGAGACCATCGAGAACCACCTCGACATCCCGATCAACAACTTCATGAGCGTCGACCTGGCAGGGTTCGAGGGACTCGTCGACGTGGTCGACCACGTCGAGCTGTACTTCGAATTTCCGTCAAGAGACTTCAACCCGTCGCCGCCCAGCGGCCCGCCTCGCTCGATGAGTGGATTCGGTGTCGACACCGTTGGTTGTCAATCGCTCGACCCGGCGAACGCATTGGCCTTCGTCCGTTCCCGAAACTTCGAGATCTTCTTCCAGAACGAATGGGTGGACGACGGCCAGCGGAGCGATCTCGAACGGATTCGCCGCCAGCAACTGTTCGTCGAGTCCTTTGTGGCGCGGTCGATTGATCTCGGTGCCCGTAACCCGCTGGTGCTTCGCGAACTCGTCACTGCTGCGGTGCCGCACCTCACCATTGATCAGGCGCTCACCCCGCAAGCGCTCATCGACATCGCCCGTGCCTTCGATTCCTTCGATCCTGATGAGCTCGAGACGTACAGCCTGCCGACCGAGTTCGGTTTCGAGCGGAATCGCACCGTCAGCGTCGTACGCACCCTCGAAGACGAGGCCACCCCCGTCGTTCGGCTGTTGCAAGGGACGCCGAGCAGCGACCCATCGACCGTCGGCATCACGGTACGAGCAGCGGCCGACGCTCGTGACGTGGCCGATGAAGCCGCCGCCGCCTTCATCGCCGCTGGATTCGATATCGATGCACCCCGAGCCGAAACAACTCGAACCGGTGTCGAGGTGGCGTACGGCGTCACGGTGGCGCACGGCCGCGATGGTGAAGCAGCGCTGCCTGTTGTGCTCGATGCACTCGACGATCAGGGAGTTCCTGTCGCCCAAACCGTCTTCGACGAGGCCCTTCCTGGGCGGGAAATCATCGTGTCCTTTGGTGGGTCGGCGCCTGCACTCATCCCAGATCCCACCTCGCCAGACACCACCGACCCGAACGCAGAGTCAGATCCCACCGCTCAGCCAGGCTCCACTGCACCGTCCACCCCGCCGTCCACCCCACCGTCCACCCCCACCACGGTCACTCCGGTGCCTTCAGTCTCGGGTGACGAGCCTGCCTCCGATGCTGGGGAATCGTCCCCATTGGGAGATGGGCCATCGGTCCGATTGTGCCCTTGATCGCCCGGCGTTCGCCTCATGGCATGTCCTTTACCGAGGGGTAGTCTCGGGATGTTCATCTGAAGGAGCTTCCATGGCCGACATTGCAGTGATTGGAACCGGCTACGTCGGTCTGACAACCGGAGCATGCTTCGCACATCTGGGTCACAACGTGATCTGTGCAGACATCGATCCCGACAAGGTCGAACGCCTCAAGCGAGGCGAGATCCCGATCGTCGAAAAGGACCTCCAGCGTTTCGTCCAAGAAGGCATCGAGTCTGGCCGTCTCAGCTTCGTGCTCGGCGCCCAGAACGCCTCTCGCAACGCTGAGTTCCACTATCTCTGCGTGCCCACACCCCAGGGTGACGATGGCTCCGCTGATTTGAGCTACCTGCAAAGCGCAGCGGCAGAAATCGCCCCGGTGCTTCCCGCTGGCTCGATCGTGGTCAACAAGTCGACCGTGCCTGTCGGTTCGACCGAAGTCGTGGCTCGAGTTCTGGCTCGCTCCGATATCTCGGTTGTCTCCAACCCCGAGTTCCTCCGAGAAGGAACCGCACTCGACGACTTTCTCAATCCCGACCGGGTGGTCATTGGATCGAGCGACCAAGACGCCTCGGTCAGGGTCGCCGGTCTGTACGCCAAGGTGCGAGCCCCCATCATGGTCACCGACCCCGTCTCGGCCGAGACCATCAAATACGCGTCGAACGCGTTCCTCGCCTCGAAGTTGTCGTTCGTGAACTCGATCGCGACGCTCTGCGAGGCCGTCGGCGCCGACGTCAACGACGTGGTGCTCGGCATGGGCTATGACACCAGGATCGGCTCTGAATTCATGAAGCCTGGTCCGGGTTGGGGTGGCTCGTGTTTCCCCAAGGACACCATTGCTCTGGCCCGTATCGCCGAGGAGGCTGGGTTCGATTTCAGCTTCCTCAAAGAGGTGTTGCGAGTCAACGACGAGCAGTTCGACCGCACCGCCCAGAAGATCCTCGATGTCCTCGGCAATGACCCTGCCGGTCGTGTGGTGGGCTGTTGGGGCCTGACCTTCAAGGCAGGAACCGACGATCTCCGCCAGTCTCCATCACTCGAGGTACTCGAACGTGTCTCGGCCGCTGGAGTCAAGGTCCGTGCGTTCGACCCGGCGGTCAAGCGCCCGCTCGCCGACCTGCCCGACGTCGAGATCGTGGACGATCCCTATGCAGCTGTCGAAGGGGCCGAGGTCCTCACGATTCTCACCGAGTGGGACGAGTTTCGTTGGCTCGACTTCGACAAGGTTGGTGAGCTCATGAGCGGACGCAACATCGTCGACGGTCGCAACCTGCTTGATCCTGCCGGCCTCAAGCGTCGCGGTTTCGTCTACCGCGGCATTGGTCGCTGATCCCGATGGCTCGCATCGTTGTCACCGGCGGCGCCGGATTCCTGGGCTCCCACTTGGTGGAACGCCTCCTCGATCGAGGCGATCAAGTGGTCTGTCTCGACAACCTCCAGACCGGCCAGATCAGCAACATCGAAGAGTTCTTCGGTCGCGACGGCTTCGAGTTCGTCAAGCACGATGTGTCGAACCACATCTGGGTTCCCGGGCCCGTCGACGCCGTGATGCACCTCGCCAGCCCTGCATCGCCGGTCGACTTCTCCCGTATCCCCATCCAGATTTTGAAGGTGGGCAGCCTCGGCACCCACAACTGCCTCGGTCTGGCCAAGGAAAAGGGCGCCAAGTTCCACCTCAACTCCACCAGCGAGGTCTACGGCGACCCGCTCGTGCATCCACAACCCGAGACCTACTGGGGCAACGTCAATCCCACGGGTCCTCGCAGCATGTACGACGAGGCCAAGCGTTTCGCCGAAGCCATCACCCTGGCCTATCACCGGGCTCACGGGCTCGACGTGAGCATCGTGCGGACGTTCAACACCTACGGTCCGAAGATGCGTCCAGATGACGGTCGCGTCGTGTCGAACTTCATCAATCAGGCCTTGGCTGGCGAGCCGATCACGATGTTCGGCGACGGTTCACAGACCCGAAGCTTCTGCTACGTCGATGACCAGATCGAGGGCCAGCTCCGGCTGCTCGCCAGCGATTATCACGAGCCGGTGAACATCGGTAACGAGCATGAATTCTCGGTGCTCGAACTCGCTCATGAAGTGGTCGAGGCCACCAACTCATCGAGCACGCTCGAGTTCTTGCCTCTTCCGAAGGACGACCCAACTCGTCGTAAACCCGACCTCACGCTGGCCAAGAAGTTGTTCGACTTCGAGGCGAAGGTCGAGTTGCGCGAGGGCATTCTCCGCACAGCTGAGTACTTCCAGTCCCTTCGGTGATCGCGTGGCCTTGCACGTTGCCGTAGTGGTCGAACACGCGTGGCATCGCGTGCCAGGTGGCACGGGCACCGCAATAGACGCAACGATTCAAGCGCTCGTCGATCACGAAGCGCTCACGCTGACGGGCATCGCCGCAGCGCATCGATCGCCGGCAGATGTGGCGATCGAAACAACAAACCACTGGTTTCCTCGACCGCTGTTGTACGAGAGCTGGCACCGTCTGGGTTGGCCTCGGTCTGGATCACACTCGGATGTGATCTGGGCGCCGGCCATGGCGGTGCCTCCGCACAGCAGGCCAACCGTGGTCACGGTCCACGATGTGGACTTCTTGGAACACCCGGAACGTCTCAGCCGTCGAGGCGCCTCATTCTTCCCTCGAGCCTGGGACGCAGCACTCGAACGAGCCGACGTCATGGCGGTGCCATCGGCTGTGGTGAAGCGAGCTGTGCTCGATCACGGCGCTGATGCAGCCAATGTCGTCGTTGTTCCCTGGGGCGTCGACATCCGCCCGGCCGAGGCGGAGCGACTCGAAGCAATGAGCACCCGACTCGGCATCGCCGGGCCGTTTGTTCTGTGGGTCGGAACAGCAGAACCCCGAAAGAACCTCAAAGGTCTGGTGGCGGCAATGCTCGCACTCGACGTACCACTCGTGGTGGTCGGACCCGACGGTTGGGGGGTCGACCTCGACGACGTCCTCGCACCACTCGGCGACCGAGCGATTCGGTTGGGTCTCCTTGATCGGGCCGACCTCGACGCGGTCTACGCTTTGGCCACCGTGTTTGTCTTCCCCTCGTTCGATGAAGGATTCGGCCTGCCCGTTCTCGAGGCAATGGCTCAGGGAACGGCCGTGGTCACGTCTCGAGGCACCGCCACCGAAGAGGTGGCGGCCGGTGCAGCATGCTTGGTCGATCCTCATGACGCTGACAGCATCGGTTCCGGCATCAGCTCAGCCCTCGAGGACCCAGCCCGCCGAGCCGGTCTCGAAACCGCAGGGTCGCACAGAGCAGCAGACGCAACGTGGCAGCGCACAGCCGACGGCTATCGCTCGATCTTCGAACGGCTGGGCGGGCTGGGCGAAACCTCGAGTGGGAGTTCGACATGACCGGCGCAGCCTCGCCCTCGGTCGTTGGTGTGAATCTGTTGTGGCTGGTGCCCGGCGTTGTCGGCGGTAGCGAGGAGTACACGGTTCGCCTTCTACGGGCGTTCGATCGCCTCGATCCCGAGGATCTCGAGCTGCGCATCTACGCCCAGCCGACGCTCGCCGAGACCTACCCAGATCTCACCAATCGCTTCGAGACCATCGTTGCGCCGTCGCTGCTGTCGAACAAGGTGGCCAGAATCGGTGCAGACGCAACGTGGTTGGTCCGCGTGGCGAAGAACGACGATCTGTTGCATCACGCCGGAAGCGTCGTGCCCCCGACTTCGCCTCGGCCGTACATCTTCACGGTGCACGACCTGCAACCGCTCGATCTTCCCGAGAACTTCTCGTTGGTGAAGCGCAACTGGATGAAACGAATGCTGCCTCCATCGATCCGCAACGCCACCTTGGCGCTGTGTCCGAGTCAGTTCACCGCCGATTCGATCACGAGACACGTCGACTGGTCCGTTGATCGCATTCGCGTTGTGCCTCACGGCCACGAGCCTGTCGATGCAGGTATCGCCCACGTCGACGTCGCAGCTGACCTCCACCGTCGCTTCGGTCGGTACCTGCTGTTGCCTGCCATTGCCTACCCCCACAAGCGCCACGTCGATCTTCTCGATGCCCTTCGGCGGCTGGCCGACGACTTCCCTGATCTTTCGGTTGTGTTCACCGGTGGGCCGGGCCCAGAGACACCAGCGCTCGACGAGCACGCCCAATCGCTTGGTCTTGCTGACCGGGTGCACCGCCTTGGTCGTGTCTCTGAAGGGGAGCTCGATGGCCTCTATCGCTCGGCGGCTGCCACGGTGTTCCCGTCGACCTACGAGGGTTTCGGTAACCCGGCCCTGGAAGCCATGGCTCGGGGTTGCCCGGTGATCGCTACGACAGCAGCATCGATCCCAGAGGTCGTCGGTGATGCTGGCATCCTCGTGCCGCCCCGATCGCCTTTCGAGCTCGCCGATGCCATCCGCCGCCTCCTCGATAGTCCCGAACTCGAGGCGAAGCTCCGCGCCGCGGGTCCGGTTCGAGCCGAGCTGTTCGGCTGGAAAGGTGCAGGCGAGGCATTGGTGGGGGCGTACCGCGACGCACTGGCCATCGAGGCGCGAGCCAGCGAGGGGCCGCACGCATGAAGCTGATGCTCCTGTGTCCCCACTTCGAGCCCGATCTGCACGCAGCGACGGGCGAGGTCATGACCAAGCTGGTGCATTCCTTGGCCGATCGTGGACACGATGTCGATGTCGTCACGAGCCTGCCCTGGTATCGGGGTCACTCCGTGCACGAGGGCTGGCGGGGTCGGCCCTGGCGCCGGGAGAAAGCAGCGCACGGGTCCATCGTGCGCGTCTGGCCGTTCCCGGTCGACAAGAACAACATCCCAGCTCGAGCCGTCGGCTTCGCCGGTTTCACCTCACTGGCAACCGCCGCAGCGTTCACCCTTGGCAAGCCCGACGTCGTGATGGGGATGTCGCCGCCGATCTTCCTCGGAGACGCTGCATGGTCGGTAGCCAAGCGTTGGAACGTCCCATTCGTTTTCAACGTGCAGGACATCTTTCCTGACGTTGCGGTCGATCTCGGAGCAATCAGCAACCCAAAGGTGATCACCGGGCTGCAAAAGTACGAGCGCTCGATCTATCGCCGAGCCGATGCGGTCACGGTGCTCTCGACTGATCAGCAGCGCAACGTGCAGTCGAAGCTCGGGCCCAACGACGATGCATCAAAGGTGCGGATCATCCACAACTTCGCCGACACCGACAAGGTCAGAGTCGTCGACCGCATGACTCCATACCGAGTGGAGCACGGTCTCGAGGACAAACAGGTCGTCATGTACTCGGGCAATGTCGGACTCAGCCAGTCGTTCGAACTGATGCGTGCCGCCGCCGACCGGTTCGCCAGTCGCCCAGACGTTCACTTCGTGGTCAACGGTGAGGGAGCTGCTCGGCCAGACGTCGATGCTTGGGCTGCGAGTCGTGACAACGTCACGGTCGCCGACTTCGCTCCTCGTGAGAAGGTCAGCGACGTGCTGGGCGCTGCCGATCTTCATCTCATCCTGCTCAAGCGCGGTCTGGCCCAGTCCAGCACCCCGTCGAAGATGTACGGGATCCTCGCCGCCGCTCGTCCCGTCCTGGCATCGATCGACGAAGGGTCCGAGGTCGAACTGACCATCGATGCCGCCGGCGCCGGCCGAGCGGTGCCTCCTGAAGACGAGGGTGCGTTTCTGGCGGCTCTCGACGACATGCTCGCTGACCCCGAAACGCTGGCCACCATGGGCCAAAACGGTCGGAACCACCTCGCAGAATCCTTCACCCCGGCATCACAAGCGGCGGCCTTCGACCGATTGTTCACTGAACTCATCGTCAGTCGAACCCCTGCTAGTCGAATTGCTGAGGAGCCCTCATGACCGATCTCACCCATGCCTACGCCGTCGTTCTTGCCGGAGGGTACGGCGAGCGCTTCTGGCCGGCGAGCACGGCGGCGAAGCCCAAGCAGCTCCTGTCGCTTCTCGGTGATCGGACCATGCTGGAGATGGCGGTCGATCGTCTCGAAGGGCTGATCCCCGTCGAGCGTGTGCTCGTGCTCACCAGCGAGGATCTCGTGGCGCCGACCCAGGCGGCGACGCCCGGCTTGCCAGAAGGCAACGTCATTGGTGAGCCCATGCGGCGCGACACCGCTGCCGCTGTGGCCCTTGCTGCGGCCGTGGTCAAGGCACGCGATCCCGAAGGCGTGTTCTGCATCGTCACCGCCGACCACGTCATGGGCGAACTCGATCTGTTCCGTTCCACGCTGGCATCGGGTCTCGAGCTCGCCGCGGCCGAAGACGTGTTGATCACCATCGGCATCACACCGCGTCACCCGGCAACCGGATACGGCTACATCCGAGCCGTCGACACCTTCGGGCCCTCTGGCGACATCGAGTTCCGAACCGTCGACCGATTCGTAGAGAAACCAGACCGTCCAACGGCCCAGGGCTACGTCGACTCTGGGGAGTTCTGGTGGAACTCCGGGATGTTCATCTGGTCAGTCGCCGCTGTTCAAGGCGCCTTTGCTGCCCATCGCCCAGAGCTGTCTGCCTTCATCGACGCCTTGGTGCCATCGGTCGACGGACCTGACTTCGCTGCTGCGTTGTCGGCAGGTTTCGAGCCGCTCGAGAAGATTTCCATCGACTACGCGCTCATGGAGCGGGCCGACAACATCGTCATGGCCGTCGGTACCTTTGCGTGGGATGACGTTGGCAGTTGGCCGGCAGTGGGTGACCACCTCGAAAGCGACGATGCGGGGAACGCGATTCGGGGCGACGTCGAGGCGCTCGACGCAACGAACAACATCGTGGTGAGCGAGGGCACCGGAGCCGACGGACGAGTCACCGCACTCATCGGAGTGACCGACCTGATCGTGGTCCACACCGACACCGCCACGCTCATCGTCCCCAAAGAACGAGCTGAAGACGTCAAGAAGCTCGTCTCCAAACTCCGAGAAGACCCCACCCGCACCGATCTCGTCTAGACAACCTGGGGTCAGGTCCTCACACCTCACAGCCAGGGGTGGCTGCGATGTGGCTGTGACCTGTGAGGACCTGACCCCAGGTTCAGGCGGGTCCGACGTCGACGAAGCGGAGGACGGCTTTGCCCTGCTCAGTGGATGCATCGATGTCGACGAATGCGGTGATGCGCCACTCATCGTTGCCATCGGGATCTTGGATGATCTGGACAACGCTCTGGTCATCGGCTGGGTCGTAGAGGAATCGACCCGGGCTCCGGGCACCGGCATCCATCACGATGTGGTCGTACTCGTCCCAGTAGGTGGCCATCACACCGACGAGGTCGCCGACCGTGCCGTACACGTCAGGATCAGCAGCAGCGTCGACGATGGCGTCGTAGCCCTGTTTCGTGGCCAACCTGTTGAGCCATTCGAAGGCCTGGTTGCGAACCATGACTCGGAACGCTCGAGGGTCATCGACGATCGATGCCACCTCGCCGACTTGTGGCCTCACGGCTTCGTCGATGGCCTCGGCGGGATCGATCAGTCGTTCCCATTCGTCGATCAAGCTGGAGTCGACCTGGCGAATCAGGGCGCCGAGCCAGGCGACCATGCCGTCGATCTCGTCAGTCTTGAGATCCTCGGCGATGTTCTGCTTCAGGCCCTTGTAGACATCGGACAGGTAGCGCAACACCACACCCTCGCTGCGCTTCAGGCCGTAGAAGTTCACGTACTCGCTGAACGTCATCGCCCGTTCGAAGAGATCGCGCACGACCGACTTCGGCTTGATCGTGTCTGACCCGACCCACGGGTGGCGGCCGCGGAACTCGTTGAAACTGTTGTAGAGCCACTCGGCGTTGGGCTTTGGCGGCTCGGCCTCGGCGAGACGTTCCATTCGCTCTTCGTATTCGATGCCCCGCATCTTCATGTCGGCCATCATCTCGTCCTTCACGATGTTGAGTTGGCCAGCGATGATGACGCCAGGGTTCTCCTGGACCGACTCGATGATGCTGAGCATGTCGAGAGCGTGTTGCAGCTCGGTTTCTTCCTCTGGCTCAGCCAGTTGGCCAAGCGCTTCCAACGCCCAGAGCGACAAGGGCTGGTGGAGCGCGAACTCGTCTTGGAGATCGAAGTTGACCCGAACGCGGCGCCCCCACTCATCTGGCTCATCGGGGAACTCGAGCAATTCCGCCTCGACCAAGGACCGATAGATGGCGATCGACCGTCGGATGTGATTGCGCTTCCGGCTCTTGGTCTCGTGATTGTTCTGCATGAGACGCTTGGTGGCTGCGCAACCGTCGACTCCGCCGATCACCGGCCGGTCCAGCAAACTCATCACCATTTGGTGGTTGACCTGGAAGTGTGACCGCAGCGCTTCTGGGTCGCCACTCATCATCTTGGTGAAGGTCTCCTCGGTCCAGTGGGCATAGCCCCGTTCCGGTGGCTTCTTCTTCACGACCTTCTTCTTGCCACCCTTCGCGGCCTTCTCCTCGGCCTTCAAGTTGTCGACGATGTGGGGAGGAGCCTGGGCCCACACCGTTCCCTGATCGTCGAAGCCCTTTCGGCCTGCTCGACCTGCAATCTGTTGGAACTCGCGATTGCGCAGGAGGCGGTTCGACACACCGTCGTACTTGCACAGCTGAGTGAACAACACCGAACGGATCGGCACGTTGACGCCGACGCCGAGTGTGTCAGTGCCACAGATGATCTTCAGTAGGCCATCTTGTGCCAACTTCTCGACCAGCAGCCGATACTTGGGCAGCAGCCCGGCATGGTGGACGCCGATGCCGCCGGTGAGGAAGCGACGGAGGTCCTTACCGATGGGAGAGTCGAAGCGGAACCCGCCGATCGCTTCCTTGATCTTGACCTTCTCGTCTTTGGTCAGCGGGTCGAGTGACAGATAGCCCTGTGCTGCCTCGGTGGCCTCTCGCTGGGTGAAGTGGACGAGATAGATCGGGGCTCGTCCGCTCTCGAGCAGTTCTTCAACACTGGCATGCAGCGTTGTCCGTCGGTATTCGAACTCGAGGGGGACGGGCCGAATCGTCGAGCTGACCACCGCGGTTTCGCGTCCCGTGCGCTTGGTCAGATCCTTCTTGAAGAAGTCGATCGAACCGAGCGTGGCCGACATCAGCAAGAACTGCGTGTTTGGCATCTCGAGCAGCGGGATCTGCCACGCCCAGCCTCGTTGCGGGTCGCCGTAGTAGTGGAACTCGTCGACAATGGCCACGTCGACCGGGGTGTCTCGTCCCTCTCGAAGCGCCCAGTTGGCAAGGATCTCTGCCGTGCAGCAGATGATCGGCGCATCCGGATTCACACTGGCGTCGCCGGTGATCATGCCGACCCGCTCAGAGCCGAATTCTCGACACAGCGAGAAGAACTTCTCGCTGACCAGGGCTTTGATCGGTGCGGTGTACACGCTGCGCTTGTCGGCGGCGAGCGCGGCGTAGTGGGCGGCCACGCCAACCATGGACTTACCCGACCCGGTGGGGGTGTTGAGGATGACGTGGTTGCCGGCGAGAAGCTCGAAGATCGCTTCTTCTTGTGCCTCGTAGAGTTCGAGGCCCATCTCCTCGGCGTACGCCATGAAGCCATCGAGCAGTGCGGACTCATCCGGCGCCGGCGGCAGATGCCGAATCAGCGGCGGCATCGAGGGGGTAGCGACACCTTCGGCGGTTTCAGACACGACGGTCACCGTACCGGAGGCTGCGATTCCCCTTACGTGTCTGCAACGCCTCTCGTACTACCGTTGGCTGGGTGATCCGCTACCGATACCTCACCGGTCCAGACGATTCGAGTTTCTGTGACCGTGTCACTGAAGCGCTCAACGACGGGTGGGAACTCGCTGGAAGCCCGACACTGGCTCACAATACCGAGTCAGGAATGATGGTCTGCGGCCAGGCGATCACACGGTCGGGTCACCCCGATGATGAGGCGACGGTGCAGAAGGCAAGCAAGGCATGAGAATCCTCATCACCGGCGCCAATCGAGGCCTGGGCCTGGAACTGGCCAAGACGTGGCGAGCGGCTGGACACGAGGTGTGGGGGAGTGCCCGCACCGCTGATCCCACCGAGTTCCTCGCTCTCGAACCTGCTGGCTCGATCACGCTCGACCTCGGTGATGAAGCATCGATCGTGGCGGGGTTCGAAGCGCTCGCGACGCAGATCGACAGCCTCGACCTGCTCGTGAATTGCGCCGGGATCGACGCAAGGGCCTTCGGTATCGAAGATCCTCGGGGCCCGTTCGACGTTGCCGCCGAGCCGTTCACCGAGGTCATTCGCATCAATGCCACCGGTCCGATGCTGGTCACACGAGAGGCCCTCCCACTGCTGCGAGCAGGCGCTGATGCCGCCTCGAGAAGTGCCGCCTCGAGGAATGTCATGGTGCTGAACGTTTCGTCTCAGCTCGGCTCGATGCAGGTGGCAGCCACCAAGGGGCGTGACACCAGCTACTGCGTGTCGAAAGCTGCGCTCAACATGTGGAGCGTGAAAGCAGCCGTTGCGCTGCGGGACGACCGGATCAGCATGGTCATGCTGCACCCGGGTTGGGTCGCCACCGACATGGGCGGTCCGTCCGCCCAGCTGACTCCGACCGAATCAGCGACGTCGATCGTTGCCGTGGTCGACGGTCTGACGTTCGAAGACAGTGGTCGATTCATCAACTGGGACGGTTCCGAACACCCCTGGTGATGCGAGAACCAGAAGGCACTCGATGAATCGGCGTGGTGTTCTGGCAGTCGTCGTCGGCGCGTTCGCTGCGCTCCTCCTCGTTGCGGTGTCGACGTCCGGCGAGACACCGATGTTCGAGCGGTACCCCGACATCTCCCTCGAACGCTTCCAGCTCGAATCGCCACCGGGCACCGAGTTCGGCTTCGACGTGGAACTCCCGGAAGAGGAGACCGAGGTTTTCAAGATCTGGGAAGTCGACCTGCCTGACGCAGTCAACGTCGTGTTGCAGGTGGTGTTGATCGCCGCTGGCGTTGCCCTGCTGATCAACCTGTGGAACCAGCGGCCCCGTCTGCGTTGGCGACGCAAGAAGGTCCCCGAGGACTTCGAGGTGTTGGATGATCTTGCGACGTTGGTGGCCGCCGACGCGGCCGCGCAGCGCGAGGCCTTGGCTGCTGGTTCGCCTCGCAATGCCATCGTGGCTTGTTGGCTCCGGCTCGAAGCCGTCACTGAAGACGCTGGGTTCGAGCGCGATCGAGCGGACACGTCAGAAGAGTTCACGACCCGGGTACTCGAGCAGTTCTCGGTTGACTCTTTCGCCGTCAATGAACTCGCCGCTCTGTACCGCCGCGCTCGATTTTCTTCCCACGACATGGGTGAGGACGAGCGAGACGCAGCTGTAGCGGCACTCGACGCAGTGCACGACAGCCTTCGTCAGACCAATGAGGCAAGACGGTGAACGACTGGAAACGGCCGTTCCGATGGATCAGTGCTGCGATCGTCACCGTGTTGCTGTTGATGGTCCTGCTCGGCATGGGTCCCGACACCCTGCTGATCGTGGCCTTCGGTGCGTTCATCGGTGCCGCGATCTGGTGCGTTTCGTCGCTTTCCCAGACCGTCCGCATGGTCTTGCCGCTCCCACGAGCTGTCGCCCCTCCGCGCACGGTCGGAACCGACAGTCGAGTTCGAGCCTTGCGGACCAGCATCTTGTTTGGCCGTGCTCTCGACGGGCACTCGGATCGGCTCCGCCAGACGCTGCTCGAGCTGATCGATGATCAGCTCGTCCACGCCCACGGGGTCGACCGGGAAGTTGATCCCGGTGTTGCGGCGTCGATCATCGGCCCTCAACTGTCCGCATTCGTCGACGATCCGCAAGCTTCGGCCTCGATCGCTGACACCAAGCAACTCACTCGCATCGTCACGCTCATCGAACAGATCTGATCGGAAGCACACCATGAACCCTGTCAAGGCAGCAGAGCTCGACATCGAATCGGTCTCCCGATTGGCGACCAGCATCCTCGATGAAGTCGAACAGGCGGTGATCGGTAAGCGAGATGCGCTGACCATCGTGATGGCGGCGATTCTCGCTGGCGGCCACGTGTTGCTCGAGGACTTCCCGGGACTCGGTAAGACCCTCGCTGCCAGGTCGTTCGCCCAAACACTGGGCCTCGACTTCGCCAGGGCACAGTTCACGCCGGACTTGTTGCCGGCCGATCTGACCGGGTCGTTCGTCTACGACCAGCGAGCGGGCGAGTTCGTCTTTCGCCGAGGACCGCTGTTCACCGGGCTGCTTCTCGCCGACGAGATCAACCGCACGCCACCACGAACCCAGGCTGCGTTGCTCGAAGCCATGCAGGAGCATCAGATCACCGTCGAGGGACAGACGTTCGTCTTGGACCAGCCCTTCTTGGTGCTCGCGACCGCAAACCCTGTCGAGTACGAAGGCACCTATCCACTGCCCGAAGCCCAGCTCGATCGTTTCATGCTTCGCACCAGCTTTGGCTACCCGACACAGAACCAGGAGTGGGAAGTGCTCCAACGTCGGATGGCCCGCCGCCAAGAGGACCAAACGCTTCGTCAGATCGTCGATGCTCAGACCCTGCTTGCCATGCAAGTTGCGGTGGAACGGGTCGAGGTCGAAGAGAGCGTCGGCCGGTATTGCGTAGCTCTCGCCACCGCCACCCGTGGCCACAAACACGCCCTCATGGGCTCGTCGCCTAGGGGCGCACTCGGTTTGCTGCTCGCCTCTCGGGCCTATGCGATCATCGCCGGGCGTGACTACGTGACACCAGAGGACGTGAAGGTGGTTGCCGAACCGGTGTTGGCGCACCGAATCACCGTGAGACCCGAGCTCTGGATGAATCAGATTTCGGGCGCATCGATCGTGGCCGATGTGCTGTCCTCGGTCCCCACGCCAGCGGCTGGCGAGAATGCCACCGACGCTCCCGCGTGAGTTCTCAGGGTGTGAAGGACAGCGGCACAGTCGGAGCATGGAAGCCGACCGTGGCGTACTACCGCTCAGCGGTGGTGGCGGTCGGGCTGATTGCATTCGCTGTGCTGTTCCGGCGTCCTGATTTCCTCGTGCTCGCAACCCCGGCAGCAGTTGTGGCCACGTGGTCTGTGCTCACCCGACCGCAGCGGATTCCTTCTGTGGAGGACTGGCTCGGGCACGGCACGATTCGCGAGGGCGACGCCACCTCGTGGCAGACCGATGCGAAAGGCGACAACATCGACCTCATCACGGTCGCTGTCTCGGACATGGCCTGGATCCAACGGCGCCCGAACAAAGGGTCGATGACGGCGGCGACGAGCGATGGCGTCGGCTCGATCCGTCTCCACATCCGTTCGATGCGCTGGGGGCGGCGTGACCTCGAGCCCCTGCAAGTCTCGGCAGCGTCAGCCTGGGGAGCGTTCGAGTACACCGCGAAACGCCCGCTCCGATCGATCGTGACGTTGCCGACGCCAGCGAGGTTCGATTCGTCGGCCCCGGTTCGCCCGACCGACGGACTCGTGGGGTCCTACCGCTCTGTTCGTCCCGGCGAAGGCAGCGAATTCGCCAGCGTGCGCGCCTTCCAGGTCGGGGATCGAATGCGTCGAATCAACTGGAACCGGTCGCTCCGCTCGGACGAACTGCAGGTGAATGCAACCTGGGCCGACCAGGACACCCACGTCGCCCTGGTGATCGATGTCGGCGATGACCTCGGCCTGAGCGAAGGGCTCGAGGGCAACGCCTCCAGCCTCGACATCACAGTGCGGGCCGCTGGTGCAATCGCTGAGTACTACCTCCGACGAGGGAACCGAGTGTCGCTCCGCAGCTTCGATCCATCGGTTCGCATCGCCATCCCTCCGGCAGCGGGACAGGCTCACCTGCGTCGTGTGCTCGACACCCTCGCTCGCGTGAACGCCCCTGTTGGTCGGTTCAGCCGTAGCGCCGGACGGACCCTTTCTTCCGCTGAGGTAACGGTCATCCTCTCGCCGCTGGCGTCGTCGGAGGCCATGGAGCGGGCGGTTCTGCTCGGGCGGCGGGGTGGAGCCGTGGTAGTGGTGGACACGCTGCCAGATCATGTGACCGAAGCCGACGATCCTCTGCTGGCGCTGGCGTGGCGGATTCGACTGCTCGAGCGAAGGCGAGAATTACGTTTGGCTCGCGAACGTGGCATTGCTGTTTCGCAGTGGTCCGGACCGGGCAGCCTCGACCATTTCCTTCGCAACGTGGCCCAGCAGGCCTCGGCGCCCCGGATTCGATCATGAACACCAGCCGCCTACAAGCCAGGCTCGATCAAGCACTTGCCACCTCGCTGCATCGCTGGGTGCTCATGTTCACCGCCATCAGTTCGATCGTGCTCGCCTCGGGAGCCATCGTCAGGGCAACGCCGTTCACTGATACCTGGGTGGTGTACTGCGTTGCAGTCATCGCGCTGGTCGTCGCCATCGAACCGGGCGAGCAACTCGGCCTCGTACTGATGGGTATCGTCTTGTTTCAGTGGGTCACGGTCGACCAAGGGGTGACCTCACCATGGTCGATGGCGCTTGCAATCAGCCTCTACGTGTTCCACGCCAGCGTGGCGCTCATGGCAGTGACGCCGCACACGGCATCGGTCGATCGAGAGATTTTGCGCACATGGATGGGACGCAGCGTCTTGGTGATCCTGGCCACGGTTGGTGTTTGGTTTCTCGTCGCAGCGTTCGAGCGGCGTGAGATACCAGGTAACGCTGCGTTGTCGGCGTTGGCGTTTGCTGTGCTGGCGGTTGCCGTTGTTGCGTTCAGATCGCGAAGTCTGCCCGACCTCGATCCAAGGTGATCCCCGACGAGCGTGCGCCAAGCCGTTGCCCACTGCTCTCACCGCATCGTCACCGGTTCATCCTGCAGCCGCACCGGTCAGTCGGGAGGTCGACAGTTCTCGGCACTGGAGTCTCTCGGCACTGGAGTCCGAGCGCTCGCAGGAGTACGGGGCAGCTCCCGATGTGTCGACACAGCGCAGGCTGGGAGCTGCGAAAGCGGGACTTTGCAGATGATGACGAGCCTTCCTCACTGGGCCTTGACTCGATAGTCGATGCGCAACGAGAAGCTTCTGTTCAGTGCACCGTCGAAGTGCTCGAACAGGCACTGCGAGGCTTCGCTCTACCTCCTGCCGATCTCGCTCATGCTGCACATACCCTTCGCAGCGCACTGCACGGGTTCGTGTCCTACGAGCTCGGTCACAGCAATCCTGCATCTGTCGACGTCGACGAATCGCTTGGCCAGCTCGTTCATTTCCTCTGCGTCAGCTTCCAAGCCAAAGGCAACGCCTCGTGATCTCCCCTCATGATCTTCCTGACGACGCCACCGTCATCGTGGTCGGCGGCGGCATCGTCGGTGCCTCCATCGCCTACCACCTGGGCCATCGCGGAGTCCCCGACGTCCTGGTGCTCGAACGGCATCAACTCACCGGTGGCACGACCTGGCATGCCGCTGGGCTCGTGGCCCAAATGCGATCGACGGAGAATCAAACCAAGTTGTCGCGCTACAGCCTCGACCTGTACGGCCGGCTCAAAGAGGAGACCGAACAAGATCCTGGCTTTCATCAGCCCGGCGCCATCACGGTTGCTTCGACGGCTTCGCGATGGGAAGAGATCCGTCGCACCGCGGCGATGGCTCGTTACCTCGGCGTGACGGCTACTGAGATCTCACCTGGTGAGATCGCTGAGCGCTGGCCGATGGCTGAAGTGTCTGATCTCCACGGCGGGATCTGGCTATCGGAGGACGGCGTCGTCGGACCGACCGATTGCACGATGGCGTTGGCGCGGGGCGCTCGCATGCAGGGAGCACGGTTTGTCGAGAACACCGGCGTTGCCGAGTTGCTGATGGACGGCACGCGCTGTGTCGGCGTGCGAACCGACAACGGCGACGAGATCACCGCCGACCACGTCGTGCTTGCCTGTGGTCTTTGGACCAGACATCTCGCCGCAACTGCCGGTGTCGAGGTACCGCTCATGGCAGCCGAGCATCACTACGTCGTCACCGAGCCGATTGCCGGCGTCGATGCCGAGTGGCCCGTTCTCCGAGATCCCGATCGGTGGGCGTATCTCAAGCCCGAGGCCGGTGGCTCGATGCTCGTTGGGCTGTTCGAGCCCAATGCCAGACCGTGGCCGGCGGCAGGGCCTCCGCCGATCGACAAACCATTCATCACGATGGAGCCCGATGCCGATCACCTCAACGAATGGATCGTTCCTGCCTTCGACCGCGTGCCCGCGCTGCACGAAGCCGGCCTGCGCCTGCTGTTCGACGGGCCCGAGAGCTTCACCCCTGACGATTCCTACATCCTCGGCGAAGCACCTGGCCGCAATGGGCTCTTCATCGCTGCAGGCTTCAACTCGATCGGTATCCAGTCCGCCGGCGGAGCCGGCATGGCCATAGCGAACTGGATCATCGACGGCGAGCCGCCGTTCGATCTCCATGATGTCGACATCCGCCGGTTCGAACGCTTCCAGAACAACGAGTCGTACCTTCGCAAACGCACCACCGAAGTGCTCGGCCTGCTCTACGCCGATCACTACCCCCATCGCACGTACGCCACCGCCCGCAATGTTCGCCGCACCCCACTGCACGATCGACTTGCCGCTGCGGGGGCATCGTTCGCCGACCTCAATGGGTGGGAACGGCCGATGTACTTCGCCCGCCCCGGACTCGAAATCAAACCCCACACGGGCTGGGGCATCGGTCCGTGGCACGCAGCCAATGCCATCGAACACAGGGCAGTCCGCGAGCAGGTGGGTCTGTTCGATCTGACGTCGTTCGCCAAGCTCTCGGTGAAGGGCGACGACGCCGGTGTCGTGCTCGATCACCTGTCCGCCGGGGCGGTGAACGGTGCGGTTGGCGCCTCGGTGTACACGCAATGGCTGAACGAGACCGGGGGCATCGAGGCCGACCTCACCGTGAGTCGCCGAAGCGATGACGAGTTCTGGGTGATCGGGGGAGCGGGCACCAAGCGGCGCGACCTCGACACACTCGAACGTGCGGTGCGGGGAAGGAACGCTACGGTCACCGATCTGACCTCGGCTTTTGCGTGTTTGGCGATCATGGGTCCCAATGCACGTGCCCTCATACAAAGCCTCAGTTCTGCTGATCTGTCTGACGAAGCCTTTCGGTTCGCCACCAATCGAGACATCGATGTCGCTGACGCGCTCGTCTGGGCCAATCGGATGAGCTACGTCGGCGAGCTCGGCTGGGAGCTGTACGTCCCTGCGGAGATGGCGGTCTATGTCTATGAACAACTGCAGCATGCGGGCCACGAGCACGGTCTGGAGCTTGCTGGTTATCACACCCTCAACTCGCTCCGGTTCGAAAAAGGGTATCGGCACTGGGGTCACGACATCAGTCCAGACGACACCCCAATCGAGGCCGGTCTCAGCTTCGCTGTTGCCTGGGACAAAGAGGCCGACTTCGTCGGCCGTGCGGCGCTGGAAGCCCAGAGGATCACCGGTGCAGCCCAGCGTTTGGTGCAGGTGAAGTTGGTTCAGCCCTCGGAGCCCGATGCTCAGCTGCTTCACCACCACGAACCCTTGTATCGCAATGGCGAACGAGTGGGGTACGTCACAGGAGGGATGTGGGGGCACACCGTCGACGCTGCAGTGGGCATGGCGCTGGCAGTCCGAGGCTCCCGAGGGTCGACCAAGATCGACAAGGCCTGGATCCAGGCGGGGGAGTGGTCGGTCGAACTGCCCGGTGGGCATATGTCAGCCCACGTGCAGCTCGGCCCTTGGTTGTCGTGAAGAGCTGGCAGCAGCTTCAGCGGAAGAGGTCTTCAGCGGGGGAGCGAACGACATCGCCCACCACACTGCCGGCGCCGAACCACTCGGGGTCGACCCCGCGGATCACTGCAACAGCAATGCCGGTGGCCTTGCCTCGCACCAGCTCAGCCGCTCCGGCCAGTTCGTCGACGATGCACACCTCGGTCACGTGCAGTTCGCGACCGACGGCGTCGTCGGTGCCCCGGAGGTCGAGGATGGCCTTGATGCCTGCGCATCCAAGCGCAATGTCGGTGATGCCTCGACGCCACGGGCGGCCGAAGGTGTCGGCCACGATGATCGCCGTCGTCACGCCGAGCCGACCCTGGATGGCGTCGCGCAAGCGACGGGCCGAACGGTCGGAATCATCGGGGAGGAGGGCGGCGGTGTCAGGCTCGACATTCGAGCGATCGATGCCGGCGTTGGCGCAGACATAGCCGTGCTTGGTCTCGCTGATGATCAGATCGCCACGGCGCCGGATCACCCTGGCTGACTCCTCGAGAACAAGTGGTTTGTGGGACAGCGGGTCGTTCGGGTCGACCTTGACGAGTTTGCCCTCAGCTTTGGAGACGACTTTCTGGCTGACTACCAAGACGTCACCATCCTCGAGGCCGAGTTCGGTCTGGCAAGCATCCATGATGAGCCCGGCGAGGTCGTCGCCCGGACGGATCTCGGGCATGCCGGGAATGGGAATGATCTCGAGACGTCGATGCACTTGGGCACATTACGTGACCTTTCGCTCTGGTGCTCTATCCTCATGGGCCGTGGGCAAATCATCTCGTAACAAAAACAACAAGAACAACGCTGACAGCGTCAAAGTCAGCACCGTGAAGAACCCGGACCAGGGCCGTTCTTGGTTTCTGCCGGTCATGGTCGCCATCACGGTGCTCGGCGCCGTCGCCATCGGGGCGTTGGCCCTCGGTCGTGAATCCACCCGGGGCGAGCGCCCGGAGGCGCTCACCGATCACTGGCATGCGGCCTACGGCATCAACGTGTGCGGGGAGTGGCAGGACATCATCCTCAACACCGCCGATCCGGAAGGCATTCACACCCACTCCGACGGCGTGATCCACATCCACCCGTTCCGCACCAGTGCTGCCGGCAGCAATGCCACCGTCGATGCCTTCTTCCGGGCCACCGGCGGCGAGCTGAACGATGACGGCTACACCCCAGGTCCGGGCGTCGCTGGCGCACCCGTCGTCGAGTCAGACGGCTGTGGCGGCGAGGCCGCAACCTGGCAGATCGCTTACTGGGACAACGCATTGCTTGCCGAGGGCGGCGCCGAGCCAGACACCATCACCTCGACCGACTTGGCGGATTTCCGTTTCCAAGGCGACATCGCCGCCATCACGTTCGCTCTGTTGCCCGAAGGTGAAGAGATCCCGCCACCGCCCACCATCGGACAGCTCAGCCAGCTCACCGACATCTAGTAGCTGAGCACCAAGCCCGTGGCTGGGTCGTGAATTCCGCTGAGGGCGGCGAGGTACGCATCTCGAATGGCTTCAGGGCCGGTTGAAGCTTCGACGGAAACGAAGTCGGCAGCCCAGGTGGCGTAGTCAGCCCACGCCGCTGCGAACTCAGCGTGGTAGGCCTCCTGCCCGATGTCTGCCGCTCGTGCTTCGGCAACATCGGGGATGAAGAAGAACCGACGTGCGGGCCCTGGGAGGCCCTCGGTATCACCTCGCGCGCTCAGATGGGTCGACCCGATACGAACGCTGTCGAGCAAGCGATCACCGAATGCGCGATGGACCTCGCCGACCACCTCAGCGTTGCCAGACATGTCGACCAACGTGGCGTTGCCGTTGATGTCCGCAGCTCCGATCGCGTCGTAGGTTCGCACCTCGTCGTAACACCCGAGCGACAACACGAAAGCAGCGTTGCTTGTCGACGTGAGCCCGATCCGGTTCGGTCCTTCGCTTCGCAGTTGCATCGACCGGGCGAAGGCGACAGCGGTTTTGCTCGACGCACTGGCGACGATCACGTGGTCGCAGCCGAAGTCGTTGTTGTCAGCGAACTGATTGGCGAGCATCCAGCCCGTCATGTGAAGCGCCCACAGCAGTGGTTGCAGGTGTCTGCTGTGGGCCGGGGAGGCGGGATCGTTGGCCGCCCGGTAATAGCGGTTGTACCAGGGATGGAGGGTGGCTCGGTGTTCGAACCGATCGCTGCAGTAGGCGGTGGAGATGTCGTGAGGTTCGATGATGAGGAAGCGGCCCATCGGCAGGTAGCCGAACAGTTCCTCGCCCACCTCGATCTCGTCGTGGTTGCTGGTGACCACCGTGGCAAAGCCCCACACAGGAACGATGCCCTTCCCCGGGTCCACGCTCGGGAAGAAATTCCAATACCCCATGATCTCGCCGGCTGCGGCATAAGAGAGGTTGTTCGAGGTCAGGCCAAATCGGTCTACCCGGAGCTTGACCTGGCCAGGTCCGGGCTCGACGCAAGGTGACTCGACCAACTCCACCTGCCCGAGGTTGTTCTTGGCAACGATCAGATCTGTGGCCGACATGGGGCCTCCCTTCGAGAGCTGCCGAGTCTGGCACGGTCGCCGCGTGCCGTCAGATGCCCGAAGGCCACCATGCAGCTCTCAGCTGCGCAAGGCAGTGGTGAGGAGAAGATCTGCCAAAGCCTCGGTGACCCCTGCTTGGGTCATGATCGTGTCGGTGACGATCGGGCGCGGCCCGGTCGCGCTCACGGCATCGGCGAGGTCGGCGTCGATGGTGTCGATCACGAGCGTGCCGACGAGGTCGGCGTACCACTCGGCAACACCCACAACAGACGATTCGCGGCCGAGCTCGTTCAACAGGCGGTCGGCTGGACCCTTCAAGGCCTTGCCGCCAATGATCGGTGACACGGCGATGACGTCCTCCCGCCGAGCCCGTATTGCCTCGGAGATGCCAGGCACAGCGAGCACGGGGTCGATCGAGACCGCAGGGTTCGATGGTGCCACGATGATGCGTTCAGCGTCAGCGATGGCGTCGAGCACGCCGGGAGCCGGGGTGGCGTCGGCGGCACCGTCGAAGCGCACCGAGGTCACAGCGACATCATGCTGGCGGCGAACGAAGTACTCCTGAAAACTGATCTCGCCTTCATCGACGGTGGTGACCATCGTGCGCAGGCGATCGTGAGTCACCGGGACCAACCGGAGGTCGAGCCCCCACGCCGTGGTGATCTCAGCGGTGACGGTGGTGAGGTCGGCGCCCTGGTCGAGCCGGTGCGTGCGGTAGAGATGGGTGCCGAGGTCGCGGTCGCCGAGACCAAACCAGTCAACACCGCCGTAGCGGCCCACCATCTCCATGGCCTGCCAGCTCTCGCCTTCGAGGCCCCACCCGCGCTCGGCAGATACTGCGTCGGCCAATGTGTAGGTGATGGTGTCGAGGTCTGGGCTGATGTGAAGCCCATGCAACTCGAGATCGTCACCAACGTTGGCGATGGCGGTGAGACCGTCGCCGGCGGCCGGGACGATTCCTCTGAGCAGGCGGGCGGCACCAACGCCGCCGCAGATGACGACGACGGGTGCTGGCATGTCAGGCGAGTTCGCGCTGCTGGCGAGCGACGAGATCGAGGTCACCATCGACCATCATCGTGACGAGGTCGACGAATGGGGTCTTGGACTCCCAGTCGAGCTCCTTCTTGGCCTTGCTGGCGTCGCCGATCAGTAGGTCGACTTCAGCAGGGCGCATGAATGCCTCGTCCTGAACGACGTGATCCTGCCAGTTCAGCCCGACGTGGCCGAACGCCACTTCGCAGAACTCTTGCACCGAGTGGGTTTCTTCGGTCGAGATGACGTAGTCGTCTGGCTGGTCTTGTTGGAGCATGAGCCACATGGCCTCGACGTAGTCACCGGCAAATCCCCAGTCGCGGCGAGGGTGAAGATCGCCGAGTCGGAGCTCGGTGGCGAGGCCCAGCTTGATGCGGGCGACGTGGTTGCTGATCTTGCGGGTGACGAACTCGAGGCCGCGGCGGGGCGATTCGTGGTTGAACAGGATGCCGCTCGAGGCGTGGAGGTCGTAGCTCTCGCGGTAGTTGACGGTGATCCAGTGGCCGTAGAGCTTGGCGACGCCGTAGGGGCTTCGTGGGTAGAAGGGCGTGTCTTCGGCCTGGGGCACCGCTTGGACCTTGCCGAACATCTCCGAGCTCGAGGCCTGGTAGAAGCGGATGTCACGGTTGGTGTTCTTGACCGCGTTGAGCATGCGGGTGACACCAAGAGCCGTGGTTTCACCGGTGAGCACTGCCTGCTGCCAGGAAGTCTGCACGAATGACTGTGCTGCGAGGTTGTAGACCTCGTCAGGATTGACCTCGCGAAGCGTTTCGCTGAGCGAACTCTCATCGAGCAGATCACCTTGGACGATGTGGAGGTCGTCCTGGATGTGGGTCAGCCGTTCGAAATTCACGGTGCTGGATCGGCGGACCATGCCGTAGACCTCGTAGTCCTTTTCGAGCAACAGCTCGGCGAGGTACGAGCCGTCTTGGCCCGTCAGGCCGGTGATGAGCGCACGCTTGGTCATGTTGGGTCCTTCGTATTGGATACATCGCTGTGGTCAGGCTCGGTGATGCGCAGGCGCGCATCACTGAGGACATCTGCGAGGGTCTGGTTCAACTCGATCGAGGGTTCCCAACCGGTATCTCGCTGCAGTGCCTCGAAACTGCCCCGGAGGACGGGAAGGTCGACAGGGCGAATGAGGTCGGGATCGGGAGCGGTGGAAATCGGGACCGTCGCGGCACCGATGAGATCATCGAGAATCGACGACATGGCGACGGCTTTGCCAGTACAGACGTTGTACGTTGCGCCGCTTCTCCCGGCGGTGGCGATGAGTCGGTACGCCCGGACGACATCACGCACATCGGTGATGTCGCGCTCGGGACTGAGGTCGCCGTGGGTCACTTCGCCGCCGCCGGCCAGTTCGGCTCGAGCGATTTTGCTTGCGATCGCGGGAGCGAAGAAGTTGGAAGACTGGCCCGGCCCGATGTGATTGAACGGTCGAACGACGATGACATCGAGACCCCAACCGCGGTTGTACTGCTGGGCGAGTGCTTCGGCTGCCTGTTTGCTCGCTCCGTAAGGAGAGCGGGGCTGAATCGGAGCTGTTTCGGTGAGCGGAAGCGATGCCGGGCTGGCAATGCCGTAGACGTCAGCGCTACTGACGACCACGACGCGGTGCACGTTGTTGAGGCGAGCCGCTTCGAGCACCGACATGGTGCCCTCGGCATTCAGCCGAAACGCTTCGCGCGGTGATCGCCAAGACGCTCCGACGTCGCTGAAGCCAGCGAGATGATAGATCACGTCGGGGGCGGCGCGGGCAACGAGCTCGTTCCACCCCTCGCCGTCGAGTAGGTCGGGGCCATCGGAGTGGCCGATGCCGTTGACGTCGTCGCCTTCGGATTCGAGATGGGCCACCAGGTGCGGGCCAACGAAGCCGGTCGCGCCGGTGATCAGAGCGCGCATCGGCTCGGGGGGAGTCACGGCGACAGGCTAGCGCTCGCGCCCGGGGTGACACCGCCTTGATTCGACGGCCAGTAGGATCTGCGGCTCGTGACCGAGTCCTCTTCTGCCCCGTCGCCCGCTTCGAATCCAGCCGACGAACCGTTGGACGGTTTGTCGACGCCGGTTGGCGGTTCGGACCTACTGGCCTCAGATGCTCCGAGTCCTGACGGCGACACCGAGGCTCCTGCAATCGTTGCGGTGTGCATCACCGAGCACACAAGCGGAGATCTCGACACATGTCTCGAGTCCCTCGTTGCGCAGAACTACCCCAACTTGTCGATCCTGGTCATCGACGCTGGCCACCCAGAGTCGATTGCCGACAGGGTGGCATCGATTGCGCCGGACGCCTACCTGCATCGACTGCAGGGAACGCCTGGGTTTGCAGCTGCTGCCAACCAAGCGCTGTCGCTGGTGAAGGACGCCACGTTCCTGCTCATGTGTCGCGACGATGTCGAGCTCCAGGAGCGCACGGTCACCGCGATGGCCGAGGAGATGTTCCGCTCCAACGCTGGCGTCGTCACGCCGAAGCTCGTCGAGTGGGACGATCCTCGTCGGCTTGTCAGCGTGGGTGCCGGCGCTGATCAGTTCGGCGTGAAGGTCGGCCTCGTCGAGCCGCGAGAGTTCGATCAGCAGCAGCACGACAGCGTGCGGGATGTCTTTGTTGCCCCAGCGGGTGTGCAACTGATCCGACGCGACCTGTTCACCACCCTCGATGGTTTCGACGCCGCCATGGGTTCGGAGAACGAAGACGTGGACTTCTGTTGGCGGGCCCACGTTGCCGGTGCTCGCATCGTGGCGAGTCCGAGTACAGCGGTCCGACAACGCACGCCAGAGCCCGACCCCCATCCGTCACGGTTGCTGTTGCGTAACCGCCTCCGGAGCCTGCTCGTCACCGGCAGCCGCTGGACGCTGGTGCGTACCCTTCCGGTGGCGATCGCGCTGCTGGTGGTCGAAGCAATCGTCATGCTCTTGTCTGGCAAGCGGGGTCGAGCGTTGTCGGTTCTTGGCATCGTGCCGTCCACGCTTTCTGACCTCACGGAGATTCGCGAACGTCGGGCCAAGCTCGAAGCGGTTCGTCAGTTCTCAGACCAGGAAGTGCGGGCGTTGCAGGTCGGCGGTTCGGCCCGACTCAGCGAGTACTTCCGTCATCGATTCGGGGCAGGTCAGGACCGGCTCGCTGGGCTCGTCGGATCGGTTCGGGACAACCTCAGCGGTGACGAACTCACCGCCCAGCGGGTCGCTGCCCTCGGCGGCCTGTTGCTCGCTCTGCTCGGTCTGTTCGGCAGCCGAGGCTTGTTATCTGAAGGGGTTGCCCCGATCGGGCAGATGCCAGTGTTGCCGGGCGCCGGCGAGTTGTTGGGGGAGTGGTGGAGCGGTTGGCGATCAACGGGCACTGGTCAAGAAGCGCCGGCACCGTTGGCGTTCTTCGTTCTTGGTGTGCTGAAGGTGCTGTTCTTCTGGGGCACCGGTGTTCTCGACACTCTGCTCGTTGTCGGCCCACTCATCGCTGGTGCAATCGGCGCATGGCGCCTGGCCTCACCTCTCGGTAGCCCCCGAGCAGCGATCGCAGCCGCTGCGGTCTACGCGTGTAACCCTGTTCCGCTCGCCATCATCGGAGCGGGGCGCTGGTCCACGCTGATCATCTGGGGTGCCGCTCCGTTCGTGGTTGCGTCAGCGCTTCGACTGCAGGGCACCGAGCCGTTCACGAGCCCTCACCCGGTCAGCATCCGCCTCCTCCGGTTCGGTCTACTCATCGCAGCGACTGCGACCTTCGCCCCCATGGTGATCCCGGTTGTTCTGGTCGTGATCATTGCGCTCGTGGTGGCCTCGGTGCTCATCGCTCGACCCGTTGGTCTGCCGCCATTGCTGTTGGGCGTACCTGTGGCGGTGCTCGTTCCTACTGTTCTGCACCTGCCGTTCTCATGGCAGGTCATCACCGGCGGCTCGTGGGCTTGGCTCATGGGGCCCGCGTCGGCGAATTCGTCCTTTGACTCGATGGCAGATCTCATTCGATTCGCCCCGGGTCTCGGCGAGCCGGGTCTGTTGATTCTTGGAGCACTCGTCATTGCTTTCGGTGCTCTCGTGGTGGCGAGAGGCGTGCGATTCGACGCTGTCGCTCGTGGCTTGTCCCTGGCTGTCCTGGCTTGGGGGCTTGCGTGGGCTTCTCGACGTGGCTTCCCCGGTTTCGACCTTCCAGCCGCCGACGCATTGCTGTGTCTCGCCGCCGTTGGCGTTTCGCTCGCCGTCGGCGCTGGCATCCGATCAGCGGAGATCGACAGCGAACGCACCAGGTCAGCACGGCGATTGGCGGTGCAAGGGGTTGCCGGTCTGGGAATGACGCTCGTTGTCCTTCTCGGCCTGCAGTCTTCCTTCGACGGACGATGGAATCTCAGCAGTCAGAGCCACGTCGGCTTTGCTGAACTGCTCTTGGAGAGCGAACCCCAACCCGTCCGGGCGCTCTGGATCGGCGCCCCAGAGGTGCTTCCGCTCGATGGCACAACCTCTGCTGGCGGCATCCACTTCGCAGTCAGCGAAGGGACCGACCTCGACATCATCAACCGCTTTGCCCCGACAGCAACAGAGCTCGACGCTCAGGTCGGCGATCGTCTCGATCTCGTCGTCGAAGGCCAGACCGATCAACTCGGCCGGTTGCTCGCTGCCTACGGCGTCGACCTCGTGATCGTTGTCCCAACGCTCGCGCCGCCGCCCTACAGCGGCCCTTCGTACCCCGCAGGTAGTGGCATCGAATCGGTGCTGCCCCGACAACTCGACCTCCAGCGTGTCAATGGCACCCTCGGTTTGCGGGTGTACCGCAACACTGCGTCCAGCGGCCCGGCAGTGGCGACCAGCGACGTTCCTGCCGCCGATGTCGGGGCGCAGTTGGCTGCCGAAACCTCGGGACGGGAACGTCTTGCACTGTCTTATGACCGAACCGGTCAGTGGGAAAGCGGTCTGTCGAGTGACGAAGCCGCAGGGTCGACGCTCGATGGGTACGTCTTGATCGACGGTGCCGGTTGGGAAGCTGCCAACGACGCCACCACGATCGTGTCGAGTACCGATCGTTTCGTGCAAGTCGAAACCCTGCCTGGCCAGCAGGCGGCGGTTTCATTCGTCACGTCCACGCTCAGTCGCTTCGTCTTGTTGTTGCAGTTGGTTGTCATCACCGTTGGCGTTCTGGTGGCCCAACCTGATCGTGAACGGGTGGCCCCCGTTTCGCTCGACAAGGGAGCGTCGGCATGATCCGCTGGACCACAGCACTGATATTGGTTGGCGTGTTGATCGCAGCTGTCCTGTTCGACCGAGTCGAGCAAGACCCCAATGAGGATCAACTCATCGAGACGGTTGTTCGTCCGACGCCAGCGATGGCTGCGGAACAGACGCTCGGATCGTCGTGGTTCTGCGCCGTCGGCTCGGCCGGTGAAGGAACATACGCGAACGGCGAGGTGATCGTCACCAACGTCGGCGACCAAGATGCTGTTGCCAATCTCGACATCCGAACGAGCGAAGGCCCCGGCCCTTCTCAGCGGCTCGAAATCGAAGCGGGAACCTCAGAGATCGTGCCTCTCGCCAATCTCGGCACCTTCGACGCCGCTGGGGTCGCTGTTGAATTCATCGGTGGTGACGGAGTCGTCAGTCATCGTTTGACCACCGCAGCTGGTGTGACCGAGGGACCGTGCGCATCAGAGGCGTCGTCCTCATGGTTCTTCGCCGGCGGAGCCACCACCCGGGATACTCGCCACTACGTGGCGCTGCTCAATCCCTTTGCGAACGACGTGGTCTTCACCGCAACATTCCAGACACCAACGCGGACTCGTCAGCCAAGCGAACTCGAGGCTCGCACGGTGCCGGCGCAGTCGGTGCTGTTGATCGAAGTCGGCGAGTTCGTGGCTCGAGAGCCCATGGTCGCCACCACCATCGAAACCGTCGCTGGCGGCCAGCTCGTCGTTGAACGTCTGCTCGTGGTCGACGGAGCACTTGGACCGTTCGGTGCTGCAGTCGAGACCGGTGTTGCCAGCCCCGCCCAGTCCTGGGTCATGCCGGCCGGACGCATCCACACCGGCGGCGACCAGACCCTCACGGTGTTCAATCCAACGGACTCGGTGGCCGAGGTCGATGTACGCCTCGACCCGGTCAACGCCGACGATCGGCTGCTCTACGGTCTGGTCCCGATCGAGCTGACCGTGCAACCCGGGCGTCTGGCCACCATCGACCTCCGCTCGACCGCTGACGAGTTCGCTCTGTTGCTTCCCTACGACGTTGGCCTCACCGTGACGTCGGCCAACGGCGTCCCGATCGTGGCCCACCGCTGGCAGGCACAGCCCGGGATCAACGAGGAAGCCGTTGGTGCGAATGTCAACGAGAAACGCAGACAAGACGATGGTGAGGTCCCTGCCGACGAGCTTCCGCCCGCGTTGGTTGGCCCTGAGTACGTACAGCCAACGGCTCGCCAGGGTGTTGCCTCGAGTCACGGAAGCCCGATGGCCTCGACCCGGTGGATCGCTGCATCATCTTCGCTGCTACCTGACAACGGCACCGCCGTTGTGGTCTTCGGCGAAGAAGGCGCACTGGTCGAAGTTCGTCTGCTGATCAGCGGCAGCTCGAGCTCGCCGGTGCGAGCCTCAGTCGATGTGACCGGCCGGGCGATCATTCCGATCGACCCCATCGCAGCCCGCGCTGCGGTCGTCGTCACCGCCGACCGCCCGGTCGTGGCCGAGATCCAGCTGGTCACCCCGGAGAGTTTCGATGCGGTGGCACTCGTGCCGACCCTGATGCCGGCACGTGCTGAACAGATGGACGACGCTGAGCAGTTGGAAACAACGGATCAGCCCGATGACGGAGCAGATCAGTGACCAGGCTGGTCATCCTCATCGTTCTGGCGTTTGTTGCTGTTGGCGTTGCCGCCATGTTGCAACGTCGTCGCCCCGAGCCTCCGAGCGCCCCGTCGTACAAGGCGCCGGCGCAACTCGATCGCGACGACTTCGCGGGCCCGAGTTCTCTCCCGCTCGTTGTGGTTTTCGCGTCGACGACGTGCGACAGCTGTCCCGTGGTGTGGGAAGAGGTCGAGCGATCGAAGACCGAGGGGTTGGTCATCGAGCGAATCAACGTCCAGGACGACCCCAAGCGCCACGAGCGCTACAAGATCGATGGCGTGCCAACGACGTTGGTCGTTGGCGCCGATGGTGCCGTGACAGCGAGCTTCTTCGGCCCGCTTCGCGAGGGCGCTCTGGCCGAAGCCGTCAACGCCATCACGGGCTGATCGGCCTTCCGGAAGAATGTCCTCGGGTGGTGTCGAACCTCGGGTGGCGCTGCGTCATCAGGTCACACCAAACCCATCGAGGAGATCACCATGCGCAGGCCACACCCACAGAACCTGCAGTCACGCAACCACGAAAGCAGTACCTCATTGGAAGACATGATCCTCCTCTACAGCGACGAGACCCAGGTCCCTGATTTCGCTCCCGGCAGTCCAGAGTTCGAAGCGATGATGGGGTACTGGATGGCGTTCAACCAGACACTCATCGACTCCGGTCAATTCGTCAGCGGTGAAGCTGCCGATCTCGATGCCGCGATCGAGATCGCGCATCGAGTGCCGATTCCTGCCGGTTCGTTCGAGGTTCGCCCGGTGGGCTTCCGCCCCGATGCAGCTGGCGCCCCGCAGTCGGCATGACCGCAACCGTCGACCAATCTCTCCATCACCTGGTTCGCGAGGACGCGGGCCGGGTGGTGGCGGTGTTGGCCGAACGCTTTGGAGACCTCGACCTTGCCGACGATGCGGTGCAAGAGGCGTTGATCGAAGCCGCCCAGACCTGGCCTCGAGATGGAACGCCAACGAACCCGGCGGGTTGGCTTCATCAGGTTGCCAAGCGGAAAGCCATCGACACCTTGCGCCGTGACGATGTTCGCCGTCGCAGGATCGCAGCGAATGCACCCGACATCTTGGAACTGACGACGGCGGGAGACACCCCTTCTCTCGTCGACGACGGAGGTCTCGACCCAGGTGACGAACGCCTTCGTCTGCTCCTGTTGTGTTGCCACCCTGCGCTAGAACTCGATGCACAGGTGGCGTTGACCTTGCGGCTGGTCAGCGGTCTGACGACTGATGAAATCGCATCGGCATTTCTGGTTCCAACGTCGACGTTGGCCCAGCGGATCTCGCGGGCGAAGCGCAAGATCCGAACCGCCAACATCGCGATGACGCTGCCAGAGTCACTCGACGAGCGTCTCGGTGCGGTGAGGACGGTGGTGTATCTGACGTTCAACGAGGGGTACCTCACCCACTCACCGACTGCGTTGGCACATCGTGTCGACCTCTGCGATGAGGCGGTCCGTCTGATGCGCCTCGTCGTTCTTCTCGCACCCGATCAGGCCGAATCCAACGGATTGCTCTCGTTGCTGCTCCTCACCCACGCCAGGCGCGACGCCCGCTTCGACCAAGACCGAATCGTTCTGCTCGATGATCAGGACCGGTCGACTTGGCGGCAGGGCGAGATCGCCGAAGGAAACCAGTGCTTGCGATCGGCCCTCGAGGCAATGGAGCCGGGACCGTTTCAGCTACAGGCGATCATTGCTTCGCATCACAGCAATGCGGCATCGCCTGGCGCGACCGATTGGCAGCGCATCGTCGAGCTCTACGATCAGCTGATGGCGATGGTGCGCTCGCCGGTGGTGGCGCTCAATCGAGCAGCTGCGGTTGCCATGGCCTCTGGGCCACAGCGGGGGCTGGACGAGCTCGAAACGATCGATGGCCTCGACGACTACCACCTGTTTCATGCCACGAAGGGGGAGTTGCTGGCTCGATCCGGTGACACAGAGGCCGCAATCGAGGCCTTGCAGCGGGCCTCTGAAGCGTCACCGAACGAGAGTGAGCGATTGCTTCTCACCGAGCGCCTTGCCCGGCTGCTCTGACGCCCACAGTGTTGTTGCTCGCTGGCCGTCAGGGTCAGCCGATGACGCCCTCGCCAGGCAGGGCCTTCGGCGGCAAAGCCTGGGCAAACGCCTCGGCGGCTTGCACCGGGTCCTTCGCCACTTCGATCAGACGGTCGACTTCGTCACCATCGACGGTTTCGTGCTCGAGCAGCTGGCGGGCAATGAGATCGAGTGCCCCACGATTTGTGGTCAGCAACTGGTGACAGCGAGCTTCCATGTCGTTGAGGATGCGACGGACCTCGTCGTCGATGAGCTTTGCGGTCTCGTCAGAGAACGACTTCGACTGCATCATGTCTTCGCCGAGGAAGACAGGTTGGTTGTCCGACAGTGACATCGGCCCGACGGCCTCTGACATACCCCACTCGGTGACCATGCGACGCGCCATCTGCGTTGCTTGACGAAGATCGTCAGAGGCTCCGGAGGTGACTTCGCTGAAGATGATCTTTTCGGCGTTGCGGCCGCCCAGCGCCATGATGATCCGAGCTTCTGCTTCGCTCTGCTCGATCTTGTAGCGGTCCTCGGTGGGAAGCGTCATGGTGACACCGAGTGCCATGCCCGTGGGAACAATCGTGACCTTGTGGACCGGATCGTGACCTTCTTGGAGTGCAGCACAGAGTGCGTGGCCAGCCTCGTGATAGGCGGTGCGTTCGAGGTCGGCCTGGTTGCGAACCATCGACTCACGCTGGATGCCGAGCAATACACGATCTCGGGCCGCATCGAAGTCGGCGGCGAAGACCTTTTCGGCACCACGGCGCACGGCGAAGAGCGCTGCTTCGTTGACCAGGTTGGCCAAGTCAGCGCCGCTCATGCCGGGAGCACCACGAGCGATGATGTTGACATCGACGTCATCGGCCATGCGCTTGTGCTTGATGTGCACCTCGAGGATCTCTTTGCGATCTTCGAGTTCGGGGAGAGAGACAACGACCTGGCGGTCGAAGCGTCCAGGCCGAAGCAAAGCAGGGTCGAGGATGTCTGGCCGGTTGGTAGCCGCCATCATCACGATGCCCTCGGTGGCTTCGAAGCCGTCCATTTCGGCGAGCATCTGATTGAGGGTCTGTTCACGCTCGTCGTGGCCACCGCCCATACCAGCGCCACGCTTGCGGCCGATCGAGTCGATCTCGTCGATGAAGATGATGGCCTTACCCATCTTGCGGGCCTCGGAGAACAGGTCACGGACACGGCTGGCGCCGACACCGACGAACATCTCCATGAAGTCAGAACCAGTGACCGACAGGAACGGCACGCCGGCCTCGCCAGCGACGGCCCGGGCAATGAGGGTCTTTCCGGTACCGGGAGGACCGACCAGCAGGACACCTTTGGGGATGCGGGCGCCCACGTCGCCGAACTTGGACGGGTCACGGAGGAAGTCGACGACTTCGGTGACTTCCTTCTTCACGCCGGCGTAACCGGCAACGTCAGCGAACGTGGTGCCTGGGCGCTCGGACGAATAGGTCTTGGCCTTCGAGCGGCCAATGGACATCATTCCGCCCATCTGGCTCTGTTGGCGCTTCGCCAGCCAGTAGAGGAAACCGATGATGAAGATGAACGGCAGCATCAACGGGATGAGGTTCAAGAAGAAGTTGCCGGTCTTGGTGACGGGGTTGAACTCGACACCGTTCTCGCGAAGCAGAGCGAGATCGTCGGCTGGCCACTCGGCGAGACCGGTGGTGTTCAAGATCTCGTCATCGGTGGTCGTGATCTCGATGCGAGCGGTGGCGTTGTCGTACTCGACCGATTCGATCTGCCCGGCGCGAACCTCATCGAGGAACTCGGTGTAGGCGATCGTGCTGGAGTCGTCGCTCGGCGCAGCCATGGTGACGATCAAGAGCGTGGCGAGCACACCCATGACGACCCACACAGACCACTTCGGCCAGCCGCCGCCTTCTGGCTTGCTGGGGAGGCGGGGATTGCGGCCCGGAGGGGGCGGGGGAGGGGTGGAACCCTTGTCAGACATAGACCCGATACTAGGTCGACTCGTGGCCCTTCCCGGGGTCAGGGCGGTAGGGTCCGCATCGTGACAGCTGGCACGCCGAGGGCATCGGGCAAATCAGCCGGGTCGAGCAGCTGGGGCCCGAAAGAACCTGTTGTGCTCTGGGCGGTGCATGTGGTGCTCTTCGCCATCTGGCAGCTGATGCTCATCGGGATCTTCTTCAGCGGCGAATTTCCTGACGCCAGCCCGATTTGGTTCATCGGCGCGAGCTCGCTGATGACGTTCTTCGTCTACACCGCCGGACCCATTGCGGTGACGCATTTTTTGGGCGATGGACCGGTCGCAGATCTTTGGGCCCGAGTTGTTGCCCGTGACATCCCCATTGGGCTGACGGTCGGGGTGGCGCTCCAGGTGCTCGTGCTGCCCGTGGTGTATTGGCCGGTCCTCCAGCTCACCGATGTCGATCCGGGGGCAGCAGCCGAAGCGTTGGTCGACCGTATCGATGGACCACTCGACATTGTGATTCTGGCGTTGGTTGTTGCGGTGGGAGCGCCGCTGGCTGAGGAGTTCTTCTACCGAGGACTGCTTCTCCAAGGTCTCCGGCGGCGTATGCCCGACCTGGGTGCCATTGTCATCTCCTCTGCATTGTTCGCACTCGTTCACATCGACCCGATCCTCTACCTGGGAACATTCGTGCTCGGCCTGGTGGCAGCGATCGTCACGGTGCGAACTCGCAGATTGGGCCTTGCATGGGCGATGCACGTTGGCTTCAACGGCACGACGCTTGTGCTTCTCCTGCTCTGAACCTGTCGTTGTCGGAGGTCATTGCGGCGCAGATGAGCGGGGTGATCTGATCAGGGGGTGCCGGCCTGCCTGTGAGATATCCCTGGATGTGGGTGACGCCTGAGGCTCGCAACGAAGTGAATTGATCTTCGGTCTCGACTCCCTCACAGACAACGGGTGCGTCGAGGATGCCGGCGATGGACACGATCGACTTCATGATCGCGCAGGCCTCGGTCGGATCGCCGCCGGCTTGTTCGCGCATGGCAGAAAGTGTGAGAAGGAGCGATCGGTCGATCTTGATGACATCAAAAGCAACAGCGAGGAGCTGGCCGAGGTTGGAGTAGCCAGTCCCGAAGTCATCGATGAAGATTCGAAAGCCAGCTGCTCGAAGTTGCCCGATGCTGCGTTGAGCATGGCCGGTGCGATCGAGCGCTGCGGACTCGGTGATCTCGATGTTGAGTCGGCCCGGTTCGACGCCCCATCGCTCGGTGGTCGCCAGCACACCCGGCACGAAGCGCTCTTCGGCGAGCTGGCGCGGGGAGACGTTGACCGAGACGCTCACGTCTTGGTCCATGCCAGCGTCTGCCCAGGTAGCCAATTGCTGGCAGACCTCGTCGAAGACCCACTTCCCGATCGAGCAGATTTCGCCAGCGAGCTCAGCGACCGGAATGAACTCGTCAGGAGCGACATCTCCGAGGCTTGGGCTCGTCCAGCGCAAGAGAGCCTCGAGTGATGAGATTTCTCTCGACTCTGTCGCCACGATTGGTTGGTAGACAATTCGGAACTCTTCGGCGTAGTTGGCCTCTCGCAGCGCCCGGGCGAGTTGATCGCGGCGATCGGACGTCGACTCGAGGGCTGTTTCGAACACAACGACTCTGTCGCCGCCGAGTCGTTTGGCTTCATACAGAGCGAGATCAGCCTCGCTGAGAAGGAACGGGACACGGTCTGGATCATCGGTGGTCGCAACGCCGATGCTGGTGCGAACGTGTTCAGTACGAGCGCCGATGCGAACCGGTTCTTCGAGAATGTCGAGGAAGCGATTGGCGGCCAACTCTGCAGTAGCGCTCCCGGAAAGATTGGAGATGATGACGGCGAACTCGTCGCCTCCGAGCCGGAGCAGGACTTCTTCGCTTCGTTTCGCAGCGTTGAGGCGCTCTGCGACCTGGACGAGGAGCTCGTCGCCCGTGTGATGCCCGAAGGTGTCATTGATTGTCTTGAACCCGTCGATGTCGAGGGTGATCAGCGCCAGAGTTTCCCCGCCGGTCTCCACCGCCAGGCGGGCGGCATCGAGGCTGGGCTGTAGAACTCGGCGATTGGGTAGGCTGGTGAGGACGTCGGTGTTGGCCTGGTGTTGGAGTTCGTTGCGAAGGTGAATCTCGTTCGTGACGTCTCGGATCGTGAGCAGGTGCCCCTCGACCAGTGCATGCGCCGTGAGATCCGAAACTCGCACATCGAACCACGGGCTCTCGTCATTCGACTCGCCGAGCTCGAACAGTGCTGAGGCTCCGCTCACGGCGGTGTGATTCAGGTGGGCTCGAAACGCCGCCCTGTCTTTCGGGCGAGCCAAGCTGACGAGATCTTCCAACGAGCCGTATGACGGCTCGAGGAGGTTGGCACTCGACGCTGATCGGTAACTGATCCGGTGGTCGCTGTCGATCACCAACAAGATGTCGGGTGAGTCGTTGATGAGCACCTGCAGTCGCTGCCCGGCCCGGAGCTGGGCACCAGCGAGGGCTTGGGTCCGGGCCGCTCTAGCAGGGTGCGGAAAAACGGGGTTCGGGATCGCCTGGGCTGCTGAACAGGTCGTCGTTACTGGTCGATGGCCGGGCTGGTGGTCTTGGTTGGCCCGCTGAGGCCGCCGTTGCGGCTTCGTTGACGGGTTCAGGCCGCGGCGGTGTCCATGGAACAGATTCTGATGAGGTTGTAGGTGGCCGCTTCGAGTTTGAACCAGGCCCGGTTTCTGGCTTGGCCGATGTAGCGAACCTTGCGGCCAGCCCCGACGGTCTTGATCCAACCGAAGGGTTCCTCAACTCGTTTCCGAATTCGTTGGGAGATCGTGTGTCCGGCGTGGCGGGTGGTGCGCCCATCGATCGCTGAACGCCGATGACCACTGGTGTTTTGCGCGACATGCGGGGTGAACCCGAGGCCGCGTGTGTCAGCGACGAAGTCTTTGGTGTCATAACCCTTGTCCGCTGCCACAGTTCGCCGCCGCTTGCTGTCAGGCAGGCGCGCGAGCATCCCAGTTGCTGCTTGACGTTCAGCGAACCCGGTCGCCTTGGTCAGCTCGGCATCAACGATCAACCCGGACCGGTGCTCGACCAACAAATGCCCCATGAAGCACAGCTCGGCCGCTGTGTTGTTCGATTTGCGGAACAACATCGCCTCGGGATCAGTGGTGGAGGTATGAGTTTTGTTCGACCGTTTCTGCCCTTTGAAATCAACCTCGGTGTTGCGGCTCTTGAACCCATTCCCATCACCGTCGTCTTGATCGTTGCAGTCGTTGGGTTTGAAGCTCTTGTTCGACGCCCATGCCTGTAACAAGGTGCCGTCCACGCTGAAATGATCTGATGAGGTGTAGCGGCGAAGTTGCGCCTGGTGCACCACGGCATCGAAGAACACATCCGCGATCTCATGGTCCAACAATCGTTGCCGGTTCTTGGTGAACGTGGTGGCGTCGAAAGCTCGGTCATCGATCGCCAGGTCGAGGAACCACTTGAACAACATGTCGTAGTTCAACCGTTCGCAGAACGCCCGCTCTGAACGGATTGAATACATCGCCATCAGCACCGTTGCTTTCAGCAACGTTTCCGGCGGCACCGACCGCCGCCCCGTCCCGGCATACATCGCGTCGAAGACACCGTCCATGCCGGCCAGCACCTCGTCGACCACGACCCGGATCCGCCGGATCGGATGATCAGCCGGGATCAGATCTTCGGTGCTCAACGACGACAACATCGACAACTGACGATCCGGTGTTCCACGCATACCCACCAGTATTTTCCATCCCGGACCAGAACGCGAGTACCTCAACCGAATTTCAGCACCCTGCTAGCTCTCGACCACACCAGGAACGCAACGGCCAAGCTGACAGCGATCGACAACGCCGTCAGGGCAAACGCCGCTCGTTGTTCAGCAGTCGCAGCGTCGCGAGATGAGCGCTGCGTCGCGAAACCGAGCAGTTCCTGGAGTCGCCCGTGATCACCGGCGACGTGCTCAGCTTCTTCGGAGTCGAGCAACGAGGTCCCGCTTTCGACGATCTCGTCGAGCAGGCGATTGGCCTCGAAGACCTCCTCATCGTCGAGCGCGTGAAGCGCAGACTCTCGGTTGTAGTTCAACGCCGAGACTGATCGTTCCAGGTTCTCGGTTGAGAGCTCACCGCCGAGGGCATGGAGCTGGTCGATGTGGGTGACCGCAGTTGCCGCCATGAGTAGGTCCATGGCTGCAGCGGTCGATTGCCGCTCCTCGACTGCTTCCATCGTCGAAATGACTGCGAAGATCACAGAAAACACGAAGCCCGCGGTCGCTACGATCGCAACAACAGACTCGATTCGACCCCTGTGTCTTCGCTTCATAAGGTCATCTCCTGCGGTCGGAACATCTCATGCGAGCAGAACTGCCCACGTGATGCATCGTCGCTCATCGCCAAAACCATGAGGGTGGCCCGAGAACAAGGGCCACCGGACCCACCGTCTCCCCAAGGCGCACCGAACGAGACCAACGCAATCCGAATCCGTGTACTCGACTCGGGCAAGAAGGTCATGGGCCGGTCAGCCCATTCAGCTTCTCGCTGCTCATCCAACATCGGCTGGGGCCGATTCATGAGCCATGGGCCACCCGAATGCACACTCCTGTGACCGTTGCGGCCACGATCTCGTCGAGATCGGGCTTCTTGTCGACGGCAGCAACCTCCAAATGTTCTCCTGCGACCAGTGCGACTTGCGTTCGTGGCGTCGCGGCGGTGTTGTGATCGACCTGGCCGACGCGCTGGATGAATTCGAGGAGCATTCCGGTCGCCGTCGCTGAGCCTGGTTCGTTGGGTGACACAGATTCACCCGTTCGAGATGGCACTATTGGTGCCGCATGAGCACCCGATTTCTACTCAGGATCACCGGTTTCGCGGTGGCGGCCATCTGCTCGGTCTTCGTCTTCGTGCAGCTTCGACCTGACCTGATCTTCACCGACACCACCCCAGCAGGTGGCGACATGGGAGCCCACGTCTGGGGTCCGGCGTTCTTGCGTGACCACCTGCTCAGCAGCGGACAACTCGCTGGCTGGACTCCGGATTGGTACGCGGGGTTCCCGGCGTATCAGTTCTACATGGTGGTGCCAGCGCTCGCGATCATCGCCGTCAATGCCGGTTTCACGCCTTGGTTGTCGGTCCCGCTCGCCGCAGCAGTACTTGCGGTTGCGGTGCGAGAGGCTGGCCGTCGCCCTCGGTTGAAGCTCGCAATCCTGGTTGCCGCCGGTCTCCTTGCGGTCCTGCTGGTGCCGCTTCCTTACGGCATCGCGTTCAAGGTCATGGCGGTATCTGGCTTGGTGTTCATGCCGCTCGCTGCATGGTGGATGGCGAGACAAGCCGACGTCGACGAACCAGTGCCCGCTGCTGTTGCGTTGGCTGTGGTGTTCTTCTTGTTCGACACCAACTTCACGATCTACGGCGGCAACATCGCCTCGACGCTCGCTGGAGAGTTTGCGTTCTCGATCTCGCTCTGTCTGGTCTTCGTGGCGACTGGCTGGGCGTTGAAGGGCATGGATGAAGGCCGACATCGAGCCTCGGCTGCGGTGCTGATAGCGCTCGTGGCCCTCTGCCACATCATTCCGTTGTTCTTCCTGATCGCGACCCTGGTGATCATCGTTGTGCTTCCGAAGGGTGGCGGCCGTCTTGCCCCGCTGATGTTCGGCTTTGTCGTCGCCCTGGTCCCGATCGCCTTTGCCGACCGTTTCGAGGGTCTCGTGACCGAGGCTGCTGCTGTCGCTGCGCTGTTGGTAGCCCTTGCCTTGGCCGTTGTCACCGCCGACGCAGTCAAAGCTCGACTCTGGTGGCTGATGCTGACCGGGCCAGCAGCAGCGCTCCTCGCTGCCTTCTGGTTGGTGCCCTTCATCGGCCGTCGAGATCTCTTCAACGACATGGGCTGGGAACGACTCGACGAAGTCGGCGAAGCCATGCTGACGACGCCGATGCGTATTGCACTCCCGCTGGCCGTGCTCGGTGGCGTAGTTGCCTTCGCCACCAGAGAACGCCTCGGCATGTTGTTCTCGATTCATGCACTGCTCTTCGCATCTGCGGTGGCGAATCTTGGCGAGAGCAAGTTGTGGAACGCCAGACTTCTGCCGTTCTTCTATCTCTCGGTCTACTGCCTCGCAGCCTTGGCGATTGCCGCCATGGTCCGCTACGTGGCGGTGGCGGTCAGCGAGCGGTTCGAAGCGCCTGATCTCCGGGTTGTCTGGGGTTCGCTGGTTGTCGGCCTCGTAGCTGTTCTGATCACCGTCGGAATGCCGCTGCGTGCCCTGCCGTTCGGCTCGACCAATGACGCTGGCTCCTACCAATGGTTCGGCCTGAGCACTGACGAACGCAACTTCGTCACGTCATGGGCGTCGTGGAACTTCTCTGGCTACGAAGAGAAGAACAGCTACCGGGAGTACGCGGGCGTCGTGCAGGCCATGGACGACCTGGGCCAGAGCAACGGCTGCGGTCGTGCGATGTGGGAGTACGACAAGAGCCTCGATCGTTACGGCACGCCAATGGCGCTGATGCTCCTGCCGCATTGGACCGACGGCTGTATCGGGTCGATGGAAGGCCTGTACTTCGAGTCGTCGGCCACGACGCCCTTCCATTTCTTGAATCAGTCGGCGCTGTCGGTGGCACCTTCGAGCGCCCAACGCGATCTTCCGTATCGCTCGTTCGAAATCGATCGCGGTGTTGCTCAGCTCAAAGTCATGGGCGTTCGCTATTACATGGCGCAGAGTGATGAAGCGATCGCTGCGGCTCGGACCAACCCCGATCTCACCGAATGGGTCACGGCCGAACCGTTCGTCGTGTTCGAAGTGGCGGGTTCTGAATTGGCTGAAGGCCTCGACTTCGTGCCTGTCGTGGCTTCTGGTCCAGAGCTCGATGGAAGCGACGAACTCGCGAGTCGATTCGAGCTCGGGTGGCTCAGCCAGGCGGTCGAGTTCTACAACGACCCTCGTGACTTCAACGGCATGCCAGCCGCTGACGGCCCCGACGACTGGGCCCGAGTCAGCACATTGATCCAGTCTGACGGCGAGCCGATCGAGGCAGCGGTCGTTTCTGGCGTCGAAGTCGGCACAGACTCGCTCCGTTTTTCGGTCGACGAGATCGGCAAGCCCGTGTTGGTGAAGATCTCCTACTTCCCGAACTGGAACGTGTCCGGGGCCGAAGGCCCATGGCGTATCGGTCCCAACCTGATGGTCGTGGTTCCAACTGAGACCGACGTCGCGCTCTCCTACGGCCGCACGGCCATCGACTGGCTGGGCATCATGCTCACGCTGATCGGCATCGCTGCGCTGTTCGCCTTCCGTCGCAATGACCTACGGATCGACGCAGTCATGGCGGGCTCTGGAGCCTCGACGACTCGTGTTGCGGCCGCTCCTTCCGCCGATCTCCTGGCTGCAGGCGAGGCTTCGGTCGATGCAACGTCTGCCGCCGAACTGGCTGTCGTTTCAGATCTCGCCTCACCAGACCTCCACGCCACACTCCCACCAGTCATCGACCCCGAGGCGTCAGCGCTGGCGACGGAGTCGATCAACTCGCCCGAGGACTGAGCGGCGTGCGCAGCCGCTTGAGACTTTTCGTTGTTGTTGGTCTGGCGGCAACGAGCATTGATCTCGGGGCCTTTCTGTGGCTCGTGTCTCGGGTTCCCCTCGTGGTCGCCGACATCATCGCTCTCACGCTTGCGGCTGTGGTTTCTTACTCGTTGAACCGACGGCTCACCTTTCGAGGCCGGCCTGGAGCTCGTTGGGTACGCCACCCCGGCAGCTTTGCGCTGGTGGCGGGCACAGCAGGTGCGGTAGACGTGTTGTTGTTGGTACTTCTCGATGCCTTCGGGGCCACTGCGGTCGTGGCAAAGGTCCTCGCCGTCGCTGTCGCCGCCCTGATGCGATGGAGCGCGTATCGGTGGGTGCTGTTCACCGAAGTCCGTCGCGAGATGGCCGAGCGTCGGCGGCGACCTCCGGCGCCGGGTTCGGTGCGGCTGTCCGTGGTGGTTCCTGCCTACAACGAGGCACTCCAGATCGAAGACACGATTCAGACGCTCGGACGCGAACTCGGTGTCGTCGTTGGTTCTGACATGGAGATCGTCGTTGTCGACGATGGATCGACCGACGACACGATCGAACGAGCCCGAGCGGCGGGGGCAACCGTGGTTGCCCAGCCGGTCAACATGGGCAAAGGCGCCGCAGTGCGGGCTGGCGTTCTCGCGGCGAAGGGGCGGTCGATCGTCTTCACTGACGCAGATCTGGCGTACCCGGCTGCGATGATCGTTCCGATGCTCGAAGGTCTCGAGGCCGGCTGGGACATGGTCGTCGGTAGTCGGCGCCACGAAGAAACCACCACCTTGGTTCGAGCCAGACGCATCCGAGAGCTCGGCGGCAGGGCGGTGAACTGGCTGACGCACCTTGTGTTACTTGGTCACTTCCGCGACACGCAATGTGGGATCAAAGGGTTCCGAAGCGATATCGGAAAGGCGATCTTCGAGCGGACCACCATCAACGGATTCGCCTTCGACGTCGAGGTGTTCTTGATCGCTGAGCAGGATCGCTACTCGCTCACCGAAGTGCCAGTGAGCGTCGAAAACCGCCAGGGTTCTTCGGTTCAACTCGTCCGAGATTCACTGCGTTTGCTGCGTGATCTGCTGAGAATTCGGCGGGCGGCCGGCAAGGGGGCCTATCGGCCCAATTCGCTCCAAAGCCTTCTCGCCAGCTGAGGATGCGACTAGGTTTCTCGGGTGCTTGACCTAGATAAAATCGTGAAGGCTTACGACATCCGGGGCACCTACCCCGACCAAATCGACGCTGCGACGTGTCGAGCATTGGGCGTCGGTTTCGCCAGCTTCATCCGAGCTCAGGAGCCAGAGACCACCAGCGTGGTCATCGCTCGAGACATGCGGCCATCAGGTCCAGAACTCGTCGCCGCCTTCGGCGATGGCATCCGCTCCCAGGGTCTCGATGTCCTCGACATCGGCATGGGCTCGACTGACATGATCTACTTCGCTTCCGGTTCGCTCGGGATGCCAGGTGCGATGTTCACCGCCTCGCACAACCCCGCTGGCTACAACGGCATCAAGTTGTGCCGTTCGGCTGCTGCGCCGATTGGTGAAGACTCCGGGCTCGCCGAGATCAAGGCCACCGCCATCGCCAGCGCCGCTGGAGACGTCGCCGATGCCGAGGTATCCGGTTCGATCTCGACTCGTGACCTGCTCGACGACTTCGCGGCTCACGTGCATTCGTTCGTTGACATCAGCGCCTTTCGCCCGCTCAAGGTCGTGGCCGATACCGCCAACGGCATGGGTGGCCTCGTCGTCCCCAAGATCTTCGAAGCCCTGCCGTTCGACCTCGAGGTCATGTACCCCGAACTCGATGGCACCTTCCCCAATCACGAAGCCAACCCGATCGAGCCAGAAAATCTGGTCGACCTCCAGGCCCGTGTGCTCGAAGTCGGCGCCGACATCGGTCTGGCGTTCGATGGCGACGCTGATCGTGTGTTCCTGATCGACGAGAAGGGCGAGGCAGTATCTGGCTCGCTCACCACGGCGATGCTGGCAAAGGCAATGCTGCAGAAGAGCCCTGGTGAGACCGTCATCTACAACCTCATCTGTTCGAAGGTCGTCCCTGAGATCGTCGAGGAGTTCGGCGGTACGTCGATCCGTTCTCGTGTGGGTCACTCCTTCATCAAGGCCACGATGGCCGAGACCGGTGCGGCCTTCGGTGGCGAGCACTCGGCCCACTACTACTTCCGAGACAACTGGCGAGCCGACTCTGGCATCATCGCTTCGATGATGGTGCTTGCTGAGCTGTGCGCCTCCGGTGGCTCGCTGTCAGAGTTGCTCGAGCCGCTGAAGCGCTACTCGGCCTCGGGGGAGATCAACACTCGAGTGTCCGACACCGCAACGGTGATCAGCCACGTTGCGTCGGTCTTCGCCGACCACGACAGCGACATGCTCGACGGACTCACCGTCGACGCAGGGGACTGGTGGTTCAACCTTCGCCCGTCGAACACCGAACCTCTCCTGCGGTTGAACCTCGAAGCTGCCGATGACGCCGCCGTGGCTGCCCGTGTGGCCGAGGTCCAAGCTGCCATGGCGGCAGCCTCCTGATGGAGCGACTCGTTCCGCAGGTCCAGCACTACGCCTGGGGTAGCGAAACAGACATGCCCGAGTTGCTCGGGGTCGAGCCCGATGGTCAGCCTTGGGCCGAGCTGTGGATCGGCGATCACCCTCGCCTCCCGAGCGTTGTCGCTTCCACCGGCAAACCCCTTGATGCAGAACTGCCGTTTCTGCTGAAGGTGCTGGCAGCGGCCAAGCCGCTTTCGATCCAATCCCACCCCTCGCTCGAACAGGCCGTTGCTGGCTTTGAAGCAGAGAATGACGCGGGGGTGTCGCTCGATGCTCCAGACCGCACCTACCGAGACGCGAATCACAAACCAGAGTTGATCTGTGCGCTCACCCCCTTCGATGCGCTGGTCGGTTTCCGGCCTCCGGCCGACGTCATCGACGAATTCGGACACATCGAAGCGCTGGCGCCGATGATCGAGCGGCTGCAGGGTCCGCTCCCTTTGCAAACAACGGTCGAGTGGCTGTTGCGTCTGCCTGCGTTGCAGGCAGCAGCGATGGTCGCCGACGTCGTTCCTGTCATCGAGTTGGCAGCGCTGCTCGACTCGTTCTACCCCGGCGATCGTGGCGTGCTCGTCGGTTTGTTGTTGCACCGAGTGCTGTTGCAACCGGGCGAAGCAGTGTTTCTCGGGGCCGGCAATCTCCACGCGTATCTCTCGGGTGTGGGGGTCGAGATCATGGCCAACTCCGACAACGTCATTCGCGGTGGGCTCACGCCGAAACACATCAACATCGAAGAACTCTTGCAAGTGGTGTCCTTCGACGCATTCGAACCAGACATCCAGCGGGCGACCGGACCCGAGCATCACTTCGTGTCGACAGGCGCAGGCTTTCAACTGACCCGCCTCGATTCGCCAGAGGGACGTTCGATCCAAACGAACGGGCCCGAACTCGTCTTCGTGACGAGCGGTGCGATCGAGCTGGAATGCAGCGACGGCTCCCATACTTCACTTGGTCCTGGTCAGGCGGCGTTCGTCGAGACTGGTTCGGACTACACGCTGCGAGGCACAGGTGTCGCCTGGAGGGCCAGCACAGAGGGCTAACCTCGCACCATGTCGCTTGACCCTGTTCTGCTTGAGATTCTTGCCTGCCCGGAAGACAAGGGCCCACTGTTCTACTTCGAGGACGAAGCTGTGCTGTTCAATCCGCGGCTTGCCCGGACCTACCGCATCGACGAGGGCATTCCCGTCATGCTGATCGAGGAAGCAACGGCGATCGATGCCGCTGAAGTCGCCCGTTTGACCGCCAAGGCAGCAGCCGATGGTGTCCGCCCCACCTTCGAGGCCTGAGCATGTCGAACCGCGTTGACACCCTCGGCATGTGGGACGCCATGTTGGCGCTTCCCGAACAGATCGAGGCTTCGATGGCCACGATTGATTCGATTCCTGATCTTCCGAACGCCGATGCCATCGAGCACGTGCTGATCCTCGGTATGGGTGACTCCGGTTTCGGAGGCGACGTCGCAGCAGCCAGCGCCCGCCCGTTTTCGTCGAAGCCGATCGTGGTGTACGGCGGCTACCTCCCGCCGTCGTGGGTTGGATCGAACACACTCGTCATCGCGATGTCGGAATCTGGGAGCACAGAAGAAACGCTCGAGTCGCTCGAGGCAGCTGTCGAGTCCGGGGCTTCGCTCGTCGCCATCACCAACGGCGGCGAACTCAAGAGCCTTGCCGAGCGAGCTGGTGCCCCGGTGCTGCCAGTCGTCGGCAACGCTCCAATGCCGCGTGCCGCTCTGGGAGCGCTCGCCACGCCCGCCATGCTCACGCTCGAACAGGCTGGCTTCTTCCCGGGCGCCCGATCATGGTTGGCCGACGCCGTCGACCAGCTCAAGGCTCGGCGCGAGGCCTTCGACGCGCCCGACAGCGAGCCGAAGGAACTGGCTCGCCGCGTCGGGCGCACGATGCCGCTGATCTACGGCGGTGGCGCCATCGGCACCACCGCAGCGCGTCGCTGGAAGATTGCGTTCAACCACAACGTGAAGACCCCGGCGTTCTGGGCCCCGATGCCAGACATGTGCCACAACGAGCTGGTCGGCTTCGGCCAGAACGGCGACGTCACCCGGCAGATCTTCACCCAGATCCAACTCCGCCACGACGGCGAACACCCTCAGACCGCTCGTCGTTTCGAGTACGTCGAGGAAAAGACGCTCGAGGTCATGCACGAGGTGCTCAGTGTCACCGCTGGCGGCGAAGGACCGGTTGCTCAGCTGTTGGACCTGATCTACACCGGCGACATCACCACACTCGAGCTTGCCGCGGCTGAAGGCCTCGACCCGGGCCCGCTGCCCGTCGTCGACGACCTCAAGTCGTGGCTCGCCTCCTGAGCCCATCCCCACCACTGGTGCCGGGGGTTATCAAGTTATCAACTGGCCCAAAGGCGCTCGGACGTGATTGATCGGAGCAAAGAGTTCCCCATTGGGGGATCGATCACGGTGGAGCAACTCGAACAGGTGCCCTACGGCGTTCTGGACGAGCTGCGGACCCATGAACCGGTCTCGTGGGTACCTGCCATCGGCGCATGGCTGGTCACACGTCGTGACCTCGCGGTCGAAGCAATGCGCGATGCAGAGACGTTCACCGTCGACGATCCCCGGTTCACCACCGCTGCAGTCATCGGTCCATCGATGCTGTCGCTCGACGGCTCCGAACACGAACGCCATCGCGGTGCCTTTGCTCCGCACTTCCGCCCAACGCTTGTTCGAGAACAGTTCGAGTCCGAGTTGATCGATCAAGCACATGCGTTGGTCGACGTAATCGAACCTTTGGGAACCGCCGAACTGCGCACGGCGTTTGCGGGGCCGATGGCCGTCAACACGATCATGCGTTTTCTCGGTCTGGAGAACGTCGATGCTCACGACGTGTTGTCTTGGTACGGCGAGATCGCCGATGCCATCGTCGGGCTCACGCTCGGCCGGGCGGTTTCGGTTCAGAGCGCCGAGGTCATCGACGAGATCCATCGGCGAGTGCGAGCGACCATCGACGGCGGCTCCAGCCCGCTCCTCAACGCCTTGCACGACGAAGGATCGTTGCGGCCCGAGGAGTTGCCTACTGAGACAGCGGTCGTGATGTTCGGAGCGATCGAGACATCCGAGGGCATGACGTCGAATCTGCTCTGGCACCTTCTGACGCACCCGCAAACGCTCGAGCGAGTCATCAATGATCGGTCCTTGCTGGGCGCAGCGATGGAAGAGTCGCTTCGGCTCGAGCCGGCGGCGTCTGTGATCGACCGCTACACCACACGGGCGGTGGAGATCGGCGGCGTCGCTGTTCCTGAGCGTGATGTCGTGACGCTCTCGCTCCTCGGCGCCAACCGCGACCCCGGTGTTTTCGCAGAACCGCATCGATTCGACATCGACAGACCGAACCTGAGGCAACATGTGTCGTTCGTGCAAGGCCCGCACGGGTGTATCGGTCTGCACCTCGCCCGGCTCGAGACGCACACCGCAGTCAACGCAGTGCTCGATCGCCTGCACGAACTCAGACTCGATGCCCAGGCCAGTTCTGCACCATCTGGTTTGATCTTCCGGAAACCTGCTTCGGTCACGGCCTCCTGGAGCCGGGTCAACCGCTGACGAACTTGCCCGCTGCGAGCTTCCGGTCGAGACTGCGGCATGGCTGACCTCACAGGCAAGACGATCGTCATCACCGGAGCAGGCGGAGGCATCGGACTCGCTGCTGTTTCGGCGTTCCTCACTGCCGGCGCCAACGTGGTCGCCACCGACCTCGCGGGCACGGGCGTGCAAGCGGCGGGCGAGATGGGCGACCGAGCGGTATCGCTGGTTGCCGACGTCACAAGCGTTGCGGACTGGGAAGCGACCAAGGCGCTGGCGATCGACACGTTCGGAGCCGTGCACGGTCTGGTCAACAACGCTGGCATCGAGGGCGCCATCGTTCCCATCGTCGAGTACCCAGACGAGATGTTCGATCGAGTGATGGACATCAACGTCAAGGGTGTCTTCCTCGGGATGAAGACCTTCGCTCCCGTCATCGAAGCTGCTGGAGGTGGCTCGATCGTGAATCTTTCGTCGGTGGCGGGGATTTCTGGTGCTGCCACGCTCGCTCCCTACTCGGCGTCGAAGCACGCCGTGATCGGACTGACAAAGAGTGGGGCGTTGGACTTTGCCGCCAAGGGGATTCGCTGCAACGCCATCTGCCCGTCGCCGATCGACACTCGCATGATGCGGTCGCTCGAGGACGCGATGAAGACCGACGGTGTCTCGCAGGATGACATGCAAGCCCTCATCGCGATGAACATCCCGCTCGGTCGATATGGCGAGCCTTCTGAGGTTGCTGACCTCATGACGTTCCTGCTCTCCGACGATTCGAAGTTCCTGTCCGGTACAGCGATTCCGATCGACGGCGCCATGAAGGCCCGCTGACCGACTGGGTGTTTCACCGGCACCGTTGGTGGGGTACACCAAGCCCATGGCCCACTACGAAGTCACCATTCCAACAGCGCTGAGTCCTCAGGAGGCGTTCGATCGACTTGCCGCTGTCGAGCGTTTCGTCGAGTGGGATCCGGGTGTGACGTCTGCTGAACAAGTCGAGGGAGACGGGCCGGGTGTCGGTTCTGCCTATGTGTTGAAGGTCAAGTCGTTCGTGGGCAGCGACCTCGCATTGACCTACAAGACAACGGCGTTCGATGCGCCGAATCGATTCGTGATCGTTGCCGATGAGAAGAGCCTGCGCTCTGACGACGTGATCACCGTGGTTCCTGATGGTGACGGATGTCGAGTCACCTATGCAGCGGACCTCGAGATGAAGGGCGCGTTCGCCCTGATGAACCCTCTGCTCGGGCTTGTCTTCAACCGCATTGGTGACAAGGCCGCTGCTGGCATGCGCCAGTTCCTCGACGCTTGATGCCTGGCCGGCCACAGGCGGGCCGAGACAGATGAAATGCCTACCAAGCGGTGCGTCGCACTCTTGGTAGTCTTGCCGAAACTAGTTCAGCGAGTGGCTGCTACTGATTCGGGCTCGATGGCCCCAGCCCTCCCACCCAAGCAAAAAGTCCAGGGAGGACTGTCCAATGACTGACACCAATGTGCGACCACGCACCGTTGCCGAAGGCGACTACAAGGTTGCCGACATCGACCTTGCCGGCGCAGGCCGCAAGCAGATCGAACTCGCCGAGCACGAGATGCCTGGCCTCATGTCACTCCGAGCCGAGTACTACGACGAGCAGCCCCTCAAGGGCGCCCGGATCATGGGCAGCCTGCACATGACCGTCCAGACCGCTGTTCTCATCGAGACGCTCACTGTCCTCGGTGCTGATGTTCGTTGGGTCAGCTGCAACATCTTCTCGACCGACGATGCAGCCGCTGCGGCCGTCGTGGTCGGCCCTGAAGGCACCACCGACAACCCCACCGGCACTCCGGTCTACGCCTGGAAGGGCGAGACCCTCGAAGAGTACTGGTGGTGCACCGAGCAGGCACTCAGTTGGCCCGACAACGAAGGCTTCTGCAACCTCATCCTCGATGACGGTGGCGACGCCACGATGCTCGTCCACAAGGGCCGTGAGTGCGAAGCCAACGGCTCCGTTCCCGCCTTCGACGAGGACAACGACTCCGAGGAGTACGGCGTCGTGCTGCAGACCCTCCAGGCCAACCTCGAGCGTGACAACACCTACTTCACTCGCATGGCTGCCAACATCCGTGGCGTCTCAGAGGAGACCACGACTGGTGTGCATCGTCTGTACGAGATGATGGAAGCTGGCCAACTGCAGTTCCCGGCCATCAACGTCAACGACGCCGTCACCAAGTCGAAGTTCGACAACAAGTACGGCACCCGCCACAGCCTCCTCGATGGCATCAATCGCGGTACCGACGTCATGATCGGTGGCAAGGTCGCCATGGTCCTCGGCTTCGGCGACGTTGGCAAGGGTTGCGCTGAGGCACTCCGGGGCCAGGGCGCTCGCGTCATCATCAGCGAGGTCGACCCGATCTGTGCATTGCAGGCAGCGATGGAGGGCTACGAGGTCAACACCGTCGAGCGCGTCCTCGAAACCGCCGACATCTTCATCACGTCCACCGGCAACAAGGACATCATCACATCAGAAATGATGAGCCGCATGAAGCAGGGCGCGATTGTCGGCAACATTGGTCACTTCGACAACGAGATCGACATGGCTGGCCTCTTCAAGGCGTCAGACATCCAGCGCATCAACATCAAGCCGCAGGTCGACGAGTTCCGCTGGCCCGACGGCAAGAGCATCATCGTGCTCTCCGAAGGTCGCCTCCTCAACCTCGGCAACGCCACCGGCCACCCGAGCTTCGTGATGAGTGCGAGCTTCACCAACCAGGTGTTGGCCCAGATCGAGCTGCACAAGAACGCCGAGGCCTACGGCATCAGCGTCACCACGTTGCCGAAGATCCTCGACGAAAAGGTAGCCCGCTTGCACCTCGATGCGCTCGGTGTTCGTCTCACTGAACTCAGCCAGGAACAGGCCGACTACATCGGCGTCCCGGTCGAGGGCCCCTACAAGCCCGACCACTACCGCTACTGACACGTGCCCCGAACCCCGGGTTTGTAGCCCTCAGTTTCGATAGTTGGAGCCCCCGGTTCATGCCGGGGGCTCCTTTCGTTTTCGGACTGTTCGAACTCGGGGCTGACACTATCGAAACTGATCCCCCTGAACGTGTGCCCTTCGTGCACCTGAGGTTTGGTGATGGGTGAGTAGGGTTTGATGGTGCGGTTCACGGTTCTGAGTCATGCGGGTCTCGTTGTCGAGACTGACGATGTTGCCCTCGTCGTCGACCCGTGGATCGTCGGCTCGTGCTACTGGCGTAGTTGGTGGAACCTGCCCGAGCCGCCGCAGCAATTGATCGAGGCGCTTCGCCCCACTCACGTCTACCTGACCCACCTGCACTGGGACCATTTCCACGGCCCATCGCTTCGCCGTTTCGACCCCGAAACGCAGTTCATCGTTCCCACGTTCAACAACGATCGCATGATTCGTGACCTCGCATTCCTCGGTTTCGAGAACGTGATCGAACTCGAACACGGCGAGTCGCTCGACCTCGGCCCCTTGGTGATCCAGAGCTATCAGTTCCTGAACGACTCGGCGGTGACGATCAGCGACGGCAAACGCACCATCCTCGATGCCAACGATTGCAAGATGTTTGGTCTGCCGCTTCAGCAGGTTCTCGGCGATCATCCGGCCATTGACTTCGTCCTGCGGAGTCACTCGAATGCAAGTGCCTACCCGTACTGCATCGAAGACTACGAAACGCTCTGTCCCGAGCTGCGGCCTCGAGCGGCCTATGCCGATGAGTTTGCTGCGTTTGCCAAGAAGGTCGGGGCCCGGTACGCCATTCCGTTCGCCAGCAACCATTGTTTCCTGCACCCCGAGACGCTCCAGTTCAACGGCCTCGCCGTGAAACCGACCGAAGTCAAACGGCGGTTCGACGAGCTCGCTACCGCTGGAGCGATGGGGTCTGCAGAGTGCGTGATCATGACGCCGGGGAGTTCGTGGTCGACCGAGAACGGGTTCGACCTGATTGCCTTCGACTACGACAACGTCGAGGACTACATCGACGAACGTGGTAATCGCCACGGCGAGACGATGGCTCGACAGCTCGAGGCCGAGGCCGAGGCCGAGTTGGATGAGGATGCGTTCGTCCGGTACTTCGAGCGCTTCTGCAAGGCCATCCCAAAGCTTGCGAATCGCAAGATCGGTACCTTCGAGATGCGCGTGGTCGAGCACGGGGTCGAGCGGTCATTCGGAGTTGACACCACCACCGGTTCGGTGGTCGAGGGAACCGTCGACGACCCGACCTTCTCGATCCGGTGTGAAGCGTTGATCGTCAACGACTGTGTGCACTACGACATGTTTTCGGTCTGGACGCCGTCGAAGCGTCTGTCGGTTCGGGTTCGTGATCGTGCCTCTGTTGGAGCGGTGCTGACGTTCTTCGCTCTCCTCGACGGTCTCGAACTCGGGTATCTACCGATCCGGAAGAATTTCGATCGTCGCATGCTGCGGTCTTCGGTTCGGCGTTGGCGCGAACCGGCAGAAGCTGTTCGCACACTGATCTCGACCAAGGTCCTTCGCCGCCCCTTTGTTCCTTGGTGAGGTGCCGGGGGTTAAGAGGTTAAGAGGTGCCGAAGGCAAGCGAAGCGAACCTCTTAACCTCTTAACCCCCGGCACCAATGGGAAACCGTTTGCACGCTGAACGTTCAGTGTCACACCCCGTTCGTACGGTCAGGGTCATGTTCTTCGAGCGGCGGTGTCCCGTGTGTAGCCAACTGCACCGAACGATCTGTTTGCGCTGCGTCGACAGTCTGGAGCTGGCCGAGGAACTGCAGGTGCCCGGACTCGACCAGGCAACGGCGCTCTTCAACTACGACGACGCGTCGGCCCGGCTGATCCTGGCGGCGAAGAACGGTGGACGGCGGGATCTCCTGCGCTGGGCTGGTCGTCATCTCGCCACAGCGGTTGCCTCCGAGGCGGTCACCATCGACATCGTCACATGGGTTCCCGCCCACCCTGAACAGCGCCGCACTCGAGGCTATGACCAGGGTCAGATTCTGGCCCGAGCCGTTGCCAAGCAGCTCGGTTCGAGGGCGAGACCGCTGCTGCAACGACGGTCGAGTGGATCAAGTCGCAAAGGTCTCGATCGGGTGGACCGGCTCACTGGCCCCGATGTGTATGCCCGCCGGAGAAGTGGAGGCAATGTGTTGTTGGTGGACGATGTCATGGCCACCGGCACGTCTCTGGAATGCTGTGCCACTGTTCTGCGAGCGGCTGGAGCCGAGCGAGTTTCCGCAGCCATTGTCGCGACTTCAACGTCAAGGTCTCATGCCCGTTCAGCGGAGGCCGGTTCCACGATCTACATTGGGATTTCATCGGGCAATCGCCCGCAAGCAACCTGAGAAGGAGCCTCCATGGAAGTTTCGGTCAGTGGTCGTCATACAGCGGTTCCAGAAACGCTTCGCCAACAGGCAACCGAGAAAATCGGACGGCTCGATCGATATTTGGGAATGGAGCGAGCGGAAGTCCATTTCTGGCAGGAGAAGAATCGCAAGAAAGGTGACAGCGACTTCTGCGAAGTGACGCTGAAGGGCCACGGTCATCACGTCCGTTGCAAAGTGTCAGCGCCTGACGGCTTCACCGCAATCGACCTGGCGGTCGACAAACTCGAACGCCAGCTTCGCAAGCTCAAGACCAAAGTGCAGAAGCAGCGCCGAGATCGGTCCAGACCAGAGATCGAACCCGAGCTCGTTCCCGAGTCGCTGATTCCGTCCGATGAGCCCGAACCCATCTACACCTTTGCCAAGACGAAGACCTTTGACCTCGATGTCGTCGAACCAGATGCAGCGGCGCTCCAGATGGACCTGCTCGACCACGACTTCTTCCTGTTCACCAACAAGCTGACGGGCCGCAACGCGGTGGTCTATCGCCGAGAAGACGGTGATGTCGGACTGATCGACATCACCCCGCCGACCACAGCAGCTGCCTGAACGTGAGGTGAGCCAACCGGGCCTGACCGGATGTCGATCCTGTCAGGCCCGGGGATGCTCTGTTTGAGGGTCGTGCGGCCAGTAGGCTCGCACGCAAGATGAAACTCCTCGACAAGATTCTCAAAGCAGGCGACGGCAAGCGTCTCAAGGCCATTCAGTCCGTGGTCAATCCAGTGGCGTCGTTCGAGTCCGACCTCCAGTCGCTCAGCGACGGAGACCTGGCGGCAAAGACCGGTGAATTCAGGCAGCGGCTCGACAACGGCTCGTCACTCGACGACCTCATGCCGGAAGCTTTTGCCGTCGTTCGTGAGGCCGCCGTTCGTCAGATCGGCCAGCGCCACTACGACGTGCAGATGATGGGTGGCGCTGCTCTTCATTGGGGCTGGGTTGCCGAGATGAAGACCGGTGAAGGCAAGACACTCGTGTCGACCCTGCCGGTGTACCTCAACGCTCTCGCTGGCAAGGGTGTTCACCAGATCACGGTGAATGACTACTTGGCCTCCCGTGACGCTGAGTGGATGTCGCAGGTGCACAACTTCCTGCGTCTGACCACCGGCCTGATCATCCCTGGCAACAGCGACAGCACCTTCAAGCGTGAGCAGTACGCCGCGGACATCACCTACGGAACCAACAACGAGTTCGGTTTCGACTATCTGCGCGACAACATGGCCCGCTCCAAAGATGCGATGGTCCAGCGTGGGCACTCCTACGCCATCGTCGATGAGATCGACTCGATCCTCATCGATGAAGCCAGGACGCCACTCATCATCAGCGGCAAGATCCGCGGCGCCGCCGATCTCTATTACCAGTTCTCCGAAATCGCCCAGAAACTCGAGCGCGATGTCGACTACGACGTTGACGAAGAGAAGCGTATTGTTGCAGTCACCGACGACGGCATCAACAGCGTCGAAGAGTTGCTCGAGATCGAGAACCTCTACAACGGCGTGCAGAGCGATCTGATCCACCAGCTGAACGCAGCGCTGCGGGCCAAGGAGCTGTTCACGAAAGACAAGGACTATCTCGTCGCCAATGGCGAGGTGAAGATCGTCGACGAGTTCACCGGGCGTGTACTCGATGGCCGTCGCTGGTCCGATGGTCTCCATCAGGCTGTCGAAGCCAAGGAGAAGGTGCAGATCAAGGAAGAGCAACAGACGCTCGCCACGATCACGCTCCAGAACTACTTCCGTATGTACGACAAGCTCTCCGGCATGACCGGTACAGCTTTGAACGACGCTGCCGAGCTCGAAGCAACCTACGGCCTGCCCGTGGTGCAGATCCCGACCAACAAGCCGCTGATCCGCTTGGACCAAGCCGATCTCATTTACAAGACCGAGATGGGCAAGTTCAACTCCGTCATCGACGATCTCGAAGAGCGGGTGCAGAACGGTCAGCCGGTACTTGTCGGCACTGCCTCGGTGGCAAAGTCTGAAGTGCTGTCTGAACTCATGGTCCAGCGTGGCATCAAGCACGAGATCCTGAACGCCAAGCAGTTGTTCCGTGAGGCCGACATCGTGGCCCAAGCCGGTTCGCCCGGTGCGGTCACCGTTGCCACCAACATGGCGGGCCGTGGCGTCGACATCGTTCTTGGTGGGAACGCCGAGAAGCTGTCCGAGCGCGACACGGTTGCCGAAGGGCACGATCTCGAGTCTGAAGAGGGGCAGGCCTACCTCGAGAAGCGGCTCGAGTATTGGGAGCCGATCTGCAAGGCCGATGGCGCCAAAGTGAAGGAATCTGGCGGGCTCTACGTGCTCGCCACCGAGCGACACGACAGTCGTCGTATCGATGACCAGCTCCGTGGCCGCTCTGGCCGTCAGGGCGAGCCAGGCGAGAGCCGATTCTACCTGTCGCTCGAAGACGACCTGATGCGTATCTTCGCTGGCAACACCATGAGCTGGGTCATGGACAAGGCGCTTCCAGAAGACGTGCCGATCGAATCCAAGATGGTCACCAAGTCGGTCGAGCGGGCACAGAACACCGTCGAGCAGAAGAACGCCGAGACTCGCAAGAACGTCCTCAAGTACGACGAGGTCTTCAACGAGCAGCGCAAGGTCATCTACGCCCGTCGCCTTTCGGTGCTCGAAGAGCGAGATCTTCGTGAAGATGCACTCGAGGCAGTCAGCAGTGTTGCCGACGCAATGGTCGACACGCACTGTGTCGACGAACTCGACGACACCTGGGATCTCGAATCACTCCAGACCGAGCTCAAGGGCTTCTGGGCCACCGATCTGACCGAAGACGACATGTCTGATGCCCGCGGCACCTCGAAGCTTGCAGAGCTGATCACCGAGGAGGGCATCGGGTTCTACGAGAAGCGTGAAAAGGACATCGGCCCCGATCTCATGCGTCAGGTCGAACGCCAGATCATGCTGCAGTTGGTCGATCAGCGCTGGCGCGAACACCTCACCGAGATGGATGATCTGCGCGACGGCATCAATTTGCGAGCCATGGGTCAACGCGATCCGCTCACTGAGTGGCAGCGCGAAGGTTTCGAGCTGTTCTCGAACATGATTCGGGCGCTCAACGTCGACTTCGTTCGTTACCTGATGCACGTCGAGGTTCGTGATGAAGCGGCCGAAGCCGCTGCTGCTGAGGCACCCGCTGGCGATGGCGCCGAACCCGCATCGGTCATCGCCCCGGTGGTATCGAAGCCCTCGCTGAATCCGAAGGCTCGGCCGAAGATCGCCGCTCCACGGGTCCAAGCAACCGACGTGCAGGCAGCCAAGGCCGATGCCAAGGCGCTGATCGGCGGAGCGGCCGGGGCCAACGTGCCCAATGCCGATGCTCCCGGCGCCAGCGAGTTGCCGGCTCCTGAGGCCACCGTCCCCACCACTGTGGTGAAAGACGAGTGGGACAAGACCGGCCGCAACGATCCTTGCCCGTGCAACAGCGGTCGCAAGTTCAAGCAATGTCACGGCAAGTAGATGGCAGAACTCGATGTTGAACTGACTCGCTTGCGGGTCGAACTCGGTGAAGCCGACGACTACTTGCGCATCGGCGAACTCAGAAACCGGCTGCCGCAATTGGAGACCGAGATGGGTCGTCCCGATCTCTGGGACGACGCTGACCGTGCTCGCCTGGTCCAGACCGAGTTCAGCTCGGTCCGAGAAGATCTCGATCTCTTCGACCGCCTGAGCACCGAGGTCGATGATCTCGAAGTGATGATCGAGATGGCTTCTGAGGATGCGTCCTTCGGGACCGAAGCGACTGCGCTGTCAAAGAAACTGTCCGATGAGTTCAATCGGCTCGAACTGCGGGCGCTCTACACCGGTCAGTACGACGAAGGCGATGCGGTTTGTGAGATCCATTCCGGAGCTGGTGGTACCGACTCCCAGGACTGGGCCGAGATGTTGTTCAACATGTACCGCAAGTGGGCGCAGGTGAACGGCTTTGCCATCGAGGTCACCGAGGCCCAAGAAGGGGCCGAAGCCGGCATCACCGCTGCGACCTTCATTGTGCGTGGTCGTCACGCCTACGGATTGCTCCAGGCCGAGCGCGGTGTGCACCGTTTGGTTCGCATCTCGCCATTCGATTCTCAGGCTCGACGCCACACGGCCTTCTCGTCGTTCAGCGTTGTTCCGTACATCGAAGACGCCACCGACCAGATCGACATCGATGAAAAGGAGCTGCGAATCGACACGTTCCGCAGCTCTGGCGCAGGCGGTCAGCACGTCAATGTGACCGACTCGGCGGTTCGCATCACGCACCTGCCGACGGGCACGGTCGTGTCGTGCCAGAACGAGCGAAGTCAGCACCAGAACAAGGATCGCTGCATGCAGATGTTGGCGATGAAGCTGGTCGATCTCGAACGCCAGAAGCGTGAGGACAAGCTGTCGGAAGAGGCGGGCGAATCCAAAGCCGTCGAGTGGGGGAGCCAGATTCGTTCCTATGTCCTGCAGCCCTATCAACAGGTGAAGGACGAGCGCTCTGGCCTCACCTCTGGCAACCCTGAAGGTGTGCTCGGCGGCGACGTCGGCCCCTTCATGGAGGCATGGCTGCGGTGGCGTCGCGTGCAAGCTGCAGAGGCTGCCGCGAACTGAGCGCTCGGAGCTGAAACACTGTCCATCAACGAATCAACTGTTGGCCCGCTGGGCCGATGGAAACTGGCTCTGACGATGGCTCAAGCCTCGTCGGGCGCGGGCCGGAGAACCTCAACATGATCAAGCTCGAAAACGTAACCAAGCAGTACCCACAGCAAACCGAAGCGGCGTTGATCGATGCCGACGCGGACATTGCCAAGGGCGAATTCGTGTTTCTCGTTGGACCCTCTGGTTCCGGCAAGTCCACGATGATCCGCTTGATGAACAAATCCGAGGTCCCTGATGCGGGCCGGATCTTCGTCGCAGGGAAGGACATCGGGAAGCTGTCGAGCTGGAAGGTTCCGATGCTGCGGCGCAACATCGGCGCGGTCTTCCAGGATTTCAAGCTTCTCCCGACTCGTACCGCCGCCGAAAACGTCAGCTTTGCGCTCGAAGTGATCGGCCGCCCGAAAGGCGTCATCAAGACACAGGTGCCCGCCATCTGCGAACTCGTTGGACTCGGCGACAAGATGGACAAGTATCCCCACCAACTCTCTGGTGGTGAGCAGCAGCGTGTCTCGATCGCCCGAGCATTCGTGAACCGACCGCTGATCCTCCTGGCCGATGAGCCCACCGGAAACCTCGATCCTCAAACAGCGATCGGCATCATGCGATTGCTCGACCGGATCAACAAGACCGGCACAACGGTGGTCATGGCCACCCACGACCGTGGCATCGTCGACACGATGAAACGGCGCGTCATCGAGTTGTCTGAAGGTTTGATCGTGCGAGACCAAGCCGGCGGCGAATACGAGCAGGGCACCTGATGGCGCTTCGAGTCGACTACTTGGCCAAAGAGACCGGTAACAATCTCATTCGTAACCCCTCGCTGACGATCGCAACGATCCTCACCGTCGCAGTGTCGTTGTGCCTCCTCGGCGCTTCGCTGCTGATCCGCAGCGGTGTTGACGGCCTCAACACCGGCTTCGAGGATGACGTCGAGTTCATCGTGTGGCTCCAGCCCGATGCAACCCAAGACCAGATCGACACCGTCAGTGGCGCTCTCAGTGAGTCACCAGCGGTCGAAAGTTCTCGCTACATCACCCGGCAGGAAACCTTTGCCGAGTTCGAAGAGTACTGGCAGGACACGCCAGAGATCTTGGCTGCGGTCGAGCCAGAACAGCTCCCGACATCGTTCCGGGTGGTTCCCAACAATCCTGAGCTTGCCGTTGTGCAGGGTCTGGCTGACGAATACCAGCTCCTGCCAGGCGTGCGTGATGTGGCCTTTGCCGGCGAGTTCATCAAGCAACTCAACAGTTTCACCAGCTCGGCCTCGACCATCATGCTGGTGGCTGCTGCCGGCGCACTCGTGGCCAGTTCTTTGCTGATGTACAACTCGATTCGAACTGCATTGTTCGCTCGACGACGAGAAGTCGAAGTGATGCGCCTGGTTGGTGCATCCAACGCCTTCATCCGTATCCCGTTCATCTTCGAAGGCTTGATCCTCGGGGTGTTCGGTGCCCTGTTCGCAGTGCTCGGCGTGTTCGGCCTGAACCGAGTGATCACGAACAGCGTGGAAGACATCGAGTTGAACCTGCTGAAGAACTTTGCGCTCGATCAGTCCGAGCTGATGCCGATTGCGTTGTGGCTCTTGGCTGCCGGCGCCATCATCGGAGCGCTCGGTTCCGGCTTCGCTGTGAACCGCTATCTCGACGCCTGACGTCTGAGGTACTCACGCTGTCAGAACTTCGGCAGCCCCATGGGGTTCGGGAAGGGCACGACCCCAGAGTCGACGATGTCGTTCGCCAATGGCGTGAGGCGATCAATGATTGAAGTATCGAGCGGTTCGATTGCGAGTTCGTCGGTGAGGGCTTCGATCGCCTGCACGAGATCGCGACCTCGGTGGGTGAGCTCACCCTCTTTCATGAGCCCTCGGCTCTGAAGATCGTCGATCGCCGTTCGCCATTCGTCATCGCTGAAGCCCCGATTGTCGCGGAGCACGTCGTGAGGTGTGCCATGGGCGCCGGCATGAAGGAGGTGAGCTTCGCAGCCATCGACTCGATGCGAAGCCAGTGCGATGACGTGGCCGTCGCCACGGTGTTCTCTCAGCGTCGTGCAGAGCTGCCACAGCTGTTCGACTGGGGCGGCCCGATCATCGAGGCCGACGTTGGCAGCGAACAATGGCCGACCCAACGGGTCGGCGGCGGCGACCAGATCACCGAGCTCGGCGTTGAGCGCTTCCAGGTGCAGCGTCGATGTGGGGGCGAGGCGTCGGAGCGCATCGGCGGCTGCCTTGGCCCTGACCTCGATGAGGTGTGCTGGTGCGGCGTGTGACCATGCATCAGGGAGCGAGCGTTCGACCATCGGCCTGGCAAAGTTCGCGAACGTTGCGTGGACGGGGCCGGCGTCGACGGGCCCCATCGGTGCCGCTCGGAAGCCGAAGTAGCCCATCCAGAAGCCTTTGAGACCGGCGGCTTTCGCCGCAGCAATCGACTCGGGAGCAAAGTAGGTGACAGCGTGGATCGGCTCGAGTCGTTTCCAGAGTTCGCGGGCGGCCGGCATGTCTGCAACCTAGTTGTTGGTACCACCCGCAGACGCAGCGAACCATCGGCCTTGTTCAGCTCAGCTCAGCTCAGCTCAGCTCAGCTCAGCTCAGCTCAGGGTCCGGAGCATTGCCGTGACGCTGGCGGCGAGCACGACCACGAGCCAGAAGGGTGCCTCACGCCACACGGCGATGCCGCCGACGATCACTCCGGCTGCTCTGGCATCGAGGACGAGTGAAGTGCCTGTGCTGAAGGTCTGCACCGCGATCAGGGCGGCGAGTAGCGCAGGTGGCAGGAGCGCCCCGATGGCCCGAGTGGTCGGGGTCTTGATGAAGCGCCCGAGCCCAAAGGCCCCCGCAGCTTTGAAGAAGTACGAGCCTCCCGCAATCAACAGCACCGCAGTCCAGCTCATGACTCGTCCGTGGCTGGGGCTTCGAGGAACGAGGGGCCGACCAGTGCCAAAGCGACAACGGCACCAGCAGCAGCGAGCAGAATCGGTACACCGGCTTGAGTGAACGGCAGGGCGATGATGGCGATCGCAAAGCCTGCGGCCGCAGCGATACGTCCGGCGCTGTGTCGCAACGAAGCAGCAGCAAGCGAGATGAAACCGGCGGGGAATGCAGCGTCGAGGCCGAGCGCGTTGGGGTCGCCGATGGACTGGCCGCCGATGGCACCGATGAGCGTGCCGAGGTTCCAGAAGATGAACACCGAGATCCCACCGACCCAGAACGCTCCTTCGATGTCTGCTGGCTCGTCCTGCGCCGTGCCGAGAGCGGTCGATTCGTCGATCGTGACGTGAGCGGCGAGTGCCCGTTTCCACACCGGGCCCCGGATGTGTTGGCTCATCGTCATGGAGTAGAAGCCATTCCGAGCGGCCAGCAAGAGCGCGGAACCAATGGCGGTCGCCGGTGAACCGCCGGCAGCGATCACGCCAACGGCGGCGAACTGAGACGCTCCGGTGAAGACACAAAGTGACATCACCATGGTTTGGGCAAGCGAGAGATCTGCACTGATCGCGAGCACCCCGAACCCGATGCCGAAGATCCCGGTGGCAAAACCAACCAGAACACCGTCCTTGACATAGCGCTTGTTCGCAAGGACGGCCACGCCGGAAGGCTAGGGCGACACAGCAGGTTCACAGACGAGCGTGGAGTCCGCTGCCTGACTGTGTAAGGATGGGGGGATGCGCATCGTTGTAGACAGTGAAAAGTGTGAAGGCCACAACCGTTGTTACTCCCTGGCTCCCGAGCTGGTCGACGTGGACGACTACGGCTATGCATCGGCTATCGGTGACGGCAACGTCCCCGAAGAACTCGAAGACAAGGCTCGCCTTGCAGTGGACAATTGCCCCGAGTTCGCCATCACCATCGTCGAGGACTGACAACCGACAGAAGGTCGACCATGACCAATGGTGAAGAAACGCCAGGCATGCCGAACACCGCTTCGGTGCAAGACTGGACCACCGACTACGACATCTTCGATGCCGAGTACATCACCGATCCGTATCCGATCTGGGCCGATCTACGCAACGAATGCCCCGTCGCTCACACCGAGCGCTGGGGTGGGTCATGGCTCCCGACGAAGTACGACGATGTCGTTGCGATGGCTCGCATGGTGCCAGCGCTGTCGTCGGCTGACCCCGTAGTGGTCCGTCCCCCGGAAGCCGACCAGCACATCGAGCCGGGCGGTTCCTATCACACCGTCAACGTGCCTCCGATCAGTGCAGACCCACCGATCCACACGTGGTCGCGGCGCCTCTTGCTCCCAGCATTCTCACCGAAGGCCACCGAGGCTCACGAGGGGCCGACGGTCGCCCTGTGTCACGAGTTGATCGATGGCTTCATCGACACCGGTCGTTTCGACGGTGCGGTGCAGTACGCCCAGCAGATTCCGCCCCGAGTCATCGCCAATCTGATGGGCATCGATCCCAATGCTGCCGACCAGTTCGTCGACTGGGTACGAGGCACGCTCGAACTCGGTCTGGTCAACCCAGCCGTTCGCGAGAAGTACCGGGGCAAGATCTCCGACTTTTTCATGGGAGAGATCGCTGATCGGCGTGCCAACCCTCGTGACGACCTCATCTCGCAGCTGATGGAAGTCGAGATCGACGGCGAGCCCATCTCTGACCGTCACCTCCAGGGCACATGCAATCTCATGCTCGTGGCCGGCATCGACACCACCTGGAGCTCGATCGGCTCCGCGATCTGGCACTTGGCCAGTCATCCAGAGGACCGGCAGCGCCTCGTCGAAGAACCCGAGCTGATTCCTTCGGCGGTCGAGGAGTTCCTCCGGGCCTACTCGCCGGTAACCATGGCACGCGTGGTATCCGAGCCCGAAGGGGTGGAGTTCAACGGCTGCCCCATGGAGTACGGCGACAAGATTCTGATGAACTTCCCCGGGGCCAACCGTGATCCCGAGGTCTTCGAGGACCCCGATGTGGTCATCATCGATCGCGAGCGAAATCGTCACGTGGCGTTCGGCGTTGGTATCCATCGATGCGCCGGGTCGAATCTCGCTCGCATGGAGATGCAGGTGGCGATCGCGACGCTGCTTGAACGCATTCCCGACTTCAGACTGGAAGATCCGTCGGCGGTTACCTGGGCCGGCGGCCAGGTGCGCGGACCGCGCATCCTGCCCCTCGCCTTCTGAACACTCGGCCAAGGTGACGCGGTGCTTCAGCGTCGTGATCTAGGTTGACGCTGTGATCTGGTGGATTCTTTTCGCTGTCGTTGTTGTCCTGATCCTTTTCATTGTCGTGCTTGGGGTGATCGACCTGCGGCAGACGAAGCATGCAGTGCGCAGGAACTACCCCGTCGTGGGGCGCCTGCGATACCTGCTTGAACGAATTGGTCCTGAACTCCGGCAGTACATCGTCACCGACAACGATGAGGAACGCCCGTTCAGCCGCGACCAACGCCGCTGGGTCTACTCCACAGCGAAGAGCGAGAACCCCTACTTCGGGTTCGGCACTGACGCGAAGTTCAGCGATCCGCAGTACCCCTTGTTTCGGCATGCGGCGTTTCCTCACAGAGGTGAGGAGCCAGCGGACGCCGCTATCCCTTGTGTCAAGGTGCTCGGTGAGTGGCGAGGGCGAGAACACGCTTTCCGTCCTGGCTCGGTCGTAGGAATCTCTGCGATGAGTTTCGGTTCACTCTCTGGCGCCGCCATCGAGGCATTGAACAAGGGCGCAGCGATGGCTGGCGCTCTCCACAACACCGGCGAGGGCGGCATCAGCAAGCACCACCAGCACGGTGGTGACCTGACCCTGCAGATCGGCACCGGGTACTTCGGCGCCCGTTCCGGTGGTGGTTTCTCGATGGACACGTTGCTGGCGTCGCTCGACCGAGCCCCGGTGCGATCGATCGAGATCAAGCTGAGCCAGGGAGCCAAACCTGGCCTCGGAGGTGTGCTGCCTGCAGCCAAGGTCACACCCGAGATCGCTGAGGCTCGTGGCGTGCCAGTTGGTATCACGGTGGCAAGCCCGTCATCACACGCCGAGTTCGACTCGATCACGACCATGGTCGATTTCATCGAACGCATTGGTGATGCCACAGGGCTGCCGGTGGGAATCAAGTCAGCGGTCGGCGAACGGGCCTTTTGGGGGGAGTTGGCCGACCACATGTCGGCGAGTGGCCGAGGGCCGGACTTCATCTCGATCGATGGCGGGGAAGGTGGCACCGGTGCTGCGCCACTGGTGTTCAGCGATCATGTGAGCCTGCCCTTCCGAGGTGGTTTCGCCGAGGCCTATACGAGTTTCGCTTCTCGCAGCATGCACGACCGCGTCACGTGGATCGGTGCGGGAAAGCTCGGTTTCCCTGGTGAGGCTCTTCTGGCGATGGCACTTGGCGCTGACATGATCAATGTCGGGCGCGAAGCCATGCTCGCGGTCGGGTGCATCCAGGCGCAGAAGTGCCATACCGGGCACTGTCCGACAGGCGTGGCCACGCAGCAGAAAAGGCTGGAACGCGGCCTCGACCCGACCGACAAGTCGGTTCGAGTGGCGAACTACATCACGGGTCTGCGACACGACATGCTTCGTTTGGCGTACGCCTGCGGCGTGGAGCACCCGTCCCTGGTCACCGGCGAGGCAATCGACTTGTTGCTCGAGGGTGACCGAAGCGAGTCGCTGTGGAGCAACTTCGGTTACGAGGCTGCGTGGCACATCTCATCGAACGAGGCGGCGGTCGTCGACTTGCGAGCAGTGCTGGCAACGCTGCGGTGACTGCTTGCCTCTAGCCGGCAACGAGCAAGCGAATGATCGCGACCATGGCGCCGAATGCGCATATCGACAAGATGATCGGGCGAAGCCGGTCATCGACATAGGGGATCACCCAGCGCGAGCTGTAGCTGCCCGTGACCGAAAACGGAGCGAGCGCGAGCCCGGTGCGAGCGTCGGTGGCATCGACGTTTCCGCTGAGCGTCAAGATCGTGAGACTGAGCGGAGCGCCGAGCAGCATGATCGATGTCATGGTCGAGCGAAGTCGTGGTCCTGCCTCGTGTTGGAACAACAGAGCGAGCGGTGGCCCGCCGATCGCCACCGCGGTGCCGAAGAGGGCGGAGATCACGCCGGCGAACACTAGGTTCGGTCTGGTCTTGGGGACGGCGGGAGCCCAGAAGGAAAGGGCGACTGCGGCCAGCACTGTGAAGCCAGCCATCAGGCCGATGGTGCGAACCGACGCCAGACTCAAGATGACGATTGCAAGCCCGATGCCGGGAATTCGACCGAATGTGACCAGGCCGACGTCTCGCCAGACGGCCCCGCCTCGGTGACGCCACGCCAGACTCAGCACCATCGGCAGTCCTGCGATCAACACAGATTGCGGTAGCAACTCGGGCTCGGTGATCACCAGAACCGGGAACGAGACGAGGACCATGCCGAAGCCGAGCGAGCCTTGGACCAACGCGCCGACGAAGAGTGCGGTTGCGATGATGACGAACTCGATCCCGACTACGTGCATGTCGGGCTCCTTCCGCCATTGCGACTTGCCGGGAGACCGTAGCTGGGATGAGTGCGACGGCGAACTTGCTCTGTGAGGGTTGGGTCGGTCACGCTGATCCAATGACCTATGACGAGATCCGGTACGACGTCAGCGATCGAGTGGCCACGATCACGCTCGACCGCCCCGAACGGCTGAATGCGTTCACCCACAAGATGATGGCCGAGCTCATCGATGCCTTCGATCGCATCGATGCCGACGATGAGGTGCGTGCGGTCGTGGTGACCGGTGAAGGTCGCGGCTTCTGCGCCGGTGCCGAGCTCAGCGATGCTGGTGGCGACACGTTCAACGCCGGCGCCCGAGGCCGTGATCCGGCAAAGGTGAACCGCGACGGCGGTGGCCAGGTCAGCCTTCGAATCTTCGAATGCACCAAGCCCGTCATTGCAGCGATCAACGGCCCCGCTGTGGGCGTTGGCATCACGATGACGCTGCCGATGGACATTCGTTTCGCCGAGGAGAGCGCGAAGATCGGCTTCGTCTTCACCAGGCGCGGCATCGTCCCGGAGGCGTGTTCGTCGTGGTTCCTGCCCCGCTTGGTTGGCATCAGCCAGGCAACCGAGTGGTGCTTCACGGGACGGGTGATGTTGGCACCTGAGGCCGCAGAAGGTGGCCTCGTGAAGCTGGTCCCGGATGGAACGGCGTACGAACGGGCCATGGAGTTGGCTCGAGAGATCGCGGTGCACGCAGCACCGGTGAGCGCAGCACTGACCCGGCAGATGTTGTGGCGAGGCCTGACCTTCGACCACCCGATGCAGTCGCACCGTGTCGACTCCCGGGCGATTCAAGACCTCGGCGGAAAGGCCGATGCGAACGAGGGCGTCGTCAGCTTCCTCGAAAAGCGTGATCCAGACTTCACGCTGAAGCCAAGCGAGGACACTCCGGATGTGTTCGTCGACTGGGTCGCCCCCGAGTTCTCCTGAGAAACTTGGGAGGGTCCGACCCCACAACTGGCGCAACTCGTGAACTTTCGCGAGTTGCGGGTCGGACCCTCCCAACTTGCTAGATCTGTGCGAGTAGAGAGATGCCTTTGCGATAGAACGCGAGTGCCGCGGCGCGCTGGTCCTCGGCGGCAATCAAGTCGGCGTAGGACAGCACGGCGCCGGTGAAGCCCTCGGCGTTCCAGTAGCCGTGGTCGGGCACCGCACCCCAGGGGCCAACGTAGAGGTACGGCTCGTCGACACTGTGATCGCCAGGCGAGGCACCGATGCTCGCACGGTGGCCCTTGTCCTGGTCGCCTATCTCGATCGCCGGATCGAAGTGTCCAGGCCACAGCTGTACCCGTGATGGGTTGGCATCGGCCGCGGTTTCGGCTCGCAGTTCTTCCAGCACCGAGACGGCGAAGGCGTACCAGTTGCCGAGGAACGCTCCGGTCTCTGCCCCCAGGTCGAGCGTGCGGTCGCGGTCGCCGAGTTCGGGAACGTCACCCTCGGAGGCAACCGTGCTCACCTCGACGTCGAGAAAGGCTGCGGCGTCATTGAGCGAGGTCGGCTTGTGGGTTCGGACGGTGCCAGCTTGCTGATCGACCAACACGTTGCCGACCATTCGGACTTGGCGATCGTTGCCGAAGAATGGGGTGCCGAAGCCGCCAGCAGTGAACCGCAGCCCGAATTTGCCGTTGGATTGGTGCCGAGCGGCAGCAACGACGGAAGAGGCGAGCTTGTGGAAGTCTGCTCGGCTCGCTGGGTAACCCTCGGGTGCTTGACTCAGTTCAGTCCACGGCCCGAGACCGCGTTCTCGGCTGAAGTCTGCGAGTTCTGTGTCGTCAGCAGCGAGCTGTGCCCACGTTGAGTCGCCAGGGCTGTGCGGGCGAATGGTGGTGGCCGGATCAGCATCGCCGAGGCTGGCTGGGTCGTCTGCGTAGAAGTCGCCATCGTCGACTGCAGGCGGTGACGGCTCGAGTACTCGGGCCGTGAACCCGTGGGGCACTCGCAACTGGGCTTCTTCGAGCGCATTGCGTGCCTGAGTGAGGTCGGTCATTGCTGCTCCGATGTTCCTGAGGGGCCGAATCGAGTTCGGTGGTCGGTTGTGGGGCCGGACTCGACCATGGTGTCACGATCTTCGGTCTGGCTCTGGAACCACTGGCCGTAGCGACGTGCAATCGGGCCTGCAGTGACGCCGTGAAGAAAGATGCTGGCCAGCACGGTCCATGTGACGATCGACAGCACCGCCTCGGTGCCTGGCCCGCTGGATTCTTCGACGACAACGAGTGCGAAAACGATCGAGGCAATGCCTCGGGGCCCGAACCAGCCGACGAAGGCGACGGTCCGCCAGTCGAGGTGAGCAGTCCAAGTTGCGACGGCCACCGGCACGATTCGCCCAACAGTGAGACTTCCGATGACGCAGACGACAACGGCAATCGACAAGCCTGCGGTCGCTACGGGAACGATGACATTGCCAAAGACCAAGAAGCTGAGCGCAGTGAGCAGGCGGCTGCTGTCCTCGGTGTATTCCACTGTTGTGGAGGCCCGGCGAGATTGGGTGCCGAAGACGAGACCGGCAACGAAGGCAGCGATGAAGCCGTTCCCATCTGCTGCGGTGGCGCCGGCATAGGCGAGCACGAAGCCTGTCGCGAGCAGCCACAATGTCTCGCGGGCCGTGTCGTCGGCACTGGCCATCGCATCGACCGCGTATTTCATCGCCAGCGGCGTGGTCAGGACAACACCCTTCGCCAGCAAGACCATTACAAGCGCGCCGATAATCCGCGCTTTCAGATCTGTGCGGTCCTTTGGCCAGAGATAGGGCAGGAATCGTCGGATCGTTGCCCAGCTGTCAGCGGGGGCACGGTCGTCTGGGAGAGCTCTATCGGGCGGCACGCGAGTAATGTGGGGGGCGGGGGCGCGCTCGGCAATCCCTAGAGGGCATCACACGCTTTAGCATCTGCCACGCCAAGCTGAGCTCCGCGGCAAATAGACGCCTAGCCTTCCTTGATCCGCGAGCCACGTGCGTTTTGCTGCAGTCTCTTGCGCGCAGACCCTCTGCCCGGAAGGTCGAACATCACTTCGCGTGTGGCAAAATCGATTGCCACCCGGTCGAAGCTGCGAAGGCTTTGCATGCCAAGGATAAGCGCGGGCCTCCCCGATAGGCCAAGCGCATCGAAAGCGGGGCCATCGGCAAAGTTCATCGGGACGCGGGACAATTCGAGATCCGCGATCCGGACGGTATTGGCGAAGGAATAGTCGCTGGTCGTCGTCACGCCGTTGACGTCGGTGGCGATTGTCTGCCCGGCAGCGCGGCCCCTTATCTTGCGCTGCAGCGCGCTGTTTCCGATAGAGCTCTGCGCCCCTGTATCGATAACGACTGCGGTGCGAACTCCGTCGACC
>ENA-ORXM01000457-ORXM01000457.1-marine-metagenome-genome-assembly--contig:-NODE-457-length-73215-cov-5.613963_pt1 | contig 73215 bp, 62 predicted proteins | sample MGYA00237867_ERZ511480 | MGnify/ENA primary metagenome ERZ511480 (study PRJEB26309, sample SAMN06266103) | marine metagenome | isolation source: Algal blade | place: United Kingdom:Sidmouth, United...
AAATTGCCAACAAGAATTACCCAGTTTTTAGCGAAAAATTTAGAAAAATGGAGTAATCCAAACCCTTAAATTTTGATAAACTCCCTATGGTTCTTCAGTTTAATCTTCTTACGAACATCCCTGTTCTAGGTGGGAAGATAATTTCATCGGATAAGTCAGCTGCTCAGTTTAGATTTAGTGGGATTCAGAAAATGGATCGGTATATGTTTTTGATTGTATTGAGTAGAGGGTGATTCGCTACTGCTAGTGTTAGTGTTAGATCTGCTATGGATAATTTGTACTATTTCTTTGGTAGGGTCTGCTTTGGCGGATAAAATTCGTGAATTTTATTTACTTATGCCGTGTAGCAGCATATTTACTATTGTATTTGCCGCTTCACCCATTTCTGCCTTTGGTTTGTAGTCATATACCCATCGTGTGCTACTTAGTATAGTATTCAAGCAAATCTGCGGGTCCATATATTTAAGCTGATCTTGACTGATACCTTCTTCTATTATTTCTAAGAATTGTTGTTCGTATAATTTTCTCTTACTGGTAAATTCGCTAAGACTCGGTTCACTAAGGTGTCGCCATTCATCATTGAAGGAGGTTATAGAAGTGTAATCAGTAATTGCCATTTCTATATGCAAGTTGATTAGCGCTTTGATCTTATCTATTGGCGAATTTGTAGTTTGTACGATATTACCCATTTCTGCAGAAAATCTATCCGCATTTTGCATACATATATCACTGAGAATTTCTTCTTTGGAACCGATGTGGTTGTACAGACTCGAAGCCTTTAGATCGACAGCCTCTGCAAGGTCTCGCATAGAAGTAGCTTGATACCCACGATCTCGAAACAGCTTGGCAGCAGCTACTAAGATCGCCTCCTTTTTCTGGATACTAGCCATGGTTAGGCGTCGAAGTTTATCACTACTTTATCCGTCTTAGGAGTAGCTTGACAGGTCAATACAAAGCCCGCTTTCACTTCGTCTGGCTCTAGACCATAGTTAACAATCATATCAACTTCACCTTCCTCTACCTTAGCTTTGCAGGTAGCACATACTCCACCCTTACAAGCGAATGGCAAGTCTGCACCATTGTTAAGCGCAGTATCTAAAATGGTCTCATCCGAATTATAAATATTGAAATCATATCTATCTCCATCCAAGATGACCTGCACCTTGGCGTTGATCTTTTCAGCTGGTGCTTTTTTCTTTGGAGCTTGTGCAGTGGCAACTGGTCCAGTAGAAAACAATTCAAAGTGAATTTTCTTTTCATCGATATCAGCCTCTTTAAGACTTGCATTTACATCTTGAATCATTTGGTAGGGTCCGCAGATGAAATACTCATCAACTTTATCTTTTTGTACCAATAGATTGAGCAGTTGATCAGTTTTAGGTTTGTCTATTCTACCGCAAAAGAGATCGCTTTGTAGCTTCTCACGACTCATTATATAGTGTACTTTAAGTCGTGTAAAATTCTTGTTTTTAAGGGCTTCTATTTCTTCCTTGAAGATAACACTATCTGTGGTCTTGTTCCCGTAGAATAGTGTAATCTCACTCTTTGGCTCGGTCGCTAGAACGGTTTTCATGATTGACAAGATGGGCGTGATGCCTGAGCCCGCAGCAAATAACACATAATTTTTAGCTTGGTTCGGATCCAGCTTAGTATGAAACTTTCCACTAGGAGTCATTACTTGCATCTGATCTCCAGCTTTTAATATGTCATTGGCGTAAGTTGAAAACTTTCCTTCGTAAACTTTCTTGATGGCAACCCGCAGATCTTTCTCCTGCACACCAGAGCAAATAGAATAAGAACGACGAATGTCTTCCCCATTAATGGTCTCTCGTAAGGTTAAGTATTGCCCTTGAACAAATTGATATTCAGGCCACAATGCCTCTGGAACATCGAACGCGATTGACACGCAGTCTTCTGTTTCTTGCCTTACTTCCTTTATCTTAAGAATATTAAATTTTGGTGCCATTTTTATACGAATGCTTGTTCGTAGTAAAGATAGTTATTTTTTGCTAATTGGGTGGTTGGCAGGTCGGCGGGTTGGTGGGTTGGTGGGTTGGCTAGTTAGCTGGTTGGTTAAAGAGACAAAATGCGAAAAACCAATTGCAAACTTGCCTTTAGTACCAGCCAGCCCATACATTTTCCATCATGAAACTCGTACTTGGTATCTGTATCGATCTCATGCTGAAGATATTCCTTGACAGACACCGATGTTAACTAAAGCGCTTTCATACTCTTTCTTCAATTTTATCATTATAACAGAAGCAAACAAATACTGTGAAAACAGGTTATGATATACCCCCAACAAAAAAGACGCGTAATGCTAATGCACAACGCGTCTTTTAGGTACGTGTAGATTGTTTTATTCTTAGGCTAACTTATTGACAAAAATAGTCAACTTGCTTTTAATATTAGAAGCTTTATTATCGTGCCATGTATTTTTCTTAGCCAAGCGATCAACCATGGAAACAACCTTAGGAAGATACTTTGCAGCCTCCGTCTTATCAGTCATCTCACGTAGCTTAGCTATAGCTGTACGTGCCGCTTTTTTATAATAACGGTTACGCATTCTTATCTTAGCGTCTTGTCTGATTCTCTTTTTAGAAGATTTATGTTGTGCCATAACGAACAGTTAATTTTGAGTATTTTTTTATTTTGGAACGCAAATATAAGGCTTTTTTATCAAAAGTGGTACTGCCTAGCGCGTAGAATTAATGGATATTGTAATTATCGTTTAAAAAGTGGCTATTCTTCTATATATTACTTCAACTTTAGGCTATTTTCGCCCAAACAATGATACTCCAATAACGTATAAATCATACTAATCCAATACTATTATGAGTGATTTCTCTTTTATCGCCAATGCGCACCCAAGTTTTATAGAGACGATGTACGAAAAGTATAAGCAAGATCCAACATCAGTTGATGGATCTTGGGCCTCTTTTTTTAAAGGATTTGAATATGCTGCTCCTTCTAACGGAAACGGTTCAGTCAGTACAGGAGCCACTGGTGATCTGGAAAAAGAATTTGGTGTCATGTCTATCATACATGGATACCGTGATAGAGGACATTTGCTCAGCACTACTAATCCCATCCAACAAAGAAAAGATCGTAAAGCACATCTTGAACTTTCGGATTACAATCTGAGCGAAAATGATCTATCTAAAACTTTTAATGCTGGCCAAGAAATAGGATTGAAAAATGCTACGCTCCAGCAGATACTGGATAAGCTCACTGATATATATGCTGGCAATATTGGATTTGAATATTCACATATAGAAAATAATGAAAAGCGAAAATGGCTGCGAGAGCAAATAGAAAAGCGAAAGGGAAGTGATTACGGTTATTCCCTTGATCAGAAAAAAAGAATCTTAGAGAAGCTGAATGGAGCTGTTGGTTTTGAAAACTTCCTTGATAAAAAATATGTAGGTCAGAAGCGGTTCTCTTTAGAAGGTGGGGAGACAGCTATCGCAGCATTAGATACCATTATCAATACAGGTGCAGAGCAAGGCGTAAAAGAGGTTATCATCGGCATGGCGCATCGTGGGCGACTAAATGTCCTTGCTAATATTATGCAGAAAACATATGAGCACATCTTCAATGAATTTGAAGGGACTGCTATACCTGATCATAGTTATGGCGATGGTGATGTAAAGTACCATCTAGGTTACTCGTCACAGATCAAGACACCAACGAAGAAAAATGTTCACCTTAAGCTAGCACCTAATCCATCTCACTTGGAGGCTGTCGATCCAGTAGTAGAAGGATTTGCTCGTGCAAAAGCAGATTTACTTTATAAATCAGACTACGACCAAATTCTACCTATCTTGATACATGGAGATGCAGCCGTAGCTGGTCAAGGTGTGGTATATGAAACTGTGCAGATGTCTCAATTAGAAGGATACTATACAGGTGGTACCATGCATTTTGTAATCAATAATCAAATTGGTTTTACTACCAGCTTTGACGATGCTCGATCTAGCACATATTGTACGGCAGCGGCTAGTTTGGTACAGGCACCCGTATTTCATGTGAACGGAGATGATGCAGAGGCGGTAGTATGGGCGGTAGAGTTGGCTACAAAGTACAGACAAAAATTTAACAATGATGTTTTCATAGATATGGTTTGCTATCGAAAGCACGGGCACAATGAGGGCGATGACCCAAAATTCACCCAGCCAATGATGTACCAGAAAATAAAAAATCATCCTAATCCACGAGAAATATACTTGCGTAAGATGCTGGAACGTGGAGACATTACTGAAGCAGAGGCAAAAGAAATGGAGGATAGCTTCTGGAATGATTTACAGAAGAAATTAGATAAGGTAAAAGAAAAGCCACTACCCTACACTTATCAAGATCCTGAGCTAGAATGGAAAAAACTCGAATTTGTAGATAGCTCGAAAGCATATACTATCTCCCCTCCCACTGGTATAAAAAGAAGTCGCATCAATAAAATAATAAAGCACCTTATGACTATACCAGAAGAGGTCAAGACAATTGGTAAAGTCCAGCGTTTACTCAAGGGATCACAAAAATTATTAGATCAAGGATTGATGGATTGGTCACTGGCAGAACTGTCTGCCTACGCTTCTATACTACTTGATAATAAAGATGTACGGATGAGTGGGCAGGATGTCAAGCGGGGAACATTTTCGCATAGACATGCTGTATTTTCCAATCCTGAGACTGGCGCGGAATACAATAGAATAAACGATATCCAAAAAAAGCAAGGAAAATACAGAATTTTCAATTCCCTGCTATCGGAGTTCGCGGTACTTGGTTTTGAGTATGGATATTCATTAGCCTCTCCCAATTCATTAGTTATCTGGGAAGCGCAGTTTGGAGACTTCTATAATGGGGCACAATCGATGGTGGATCAGTTCATCTCTGCTGGCGAAAGTAAATGGCGCAGAATGAGTGGGCTTGTAATGTTGCTTCCGCATGGATACGAAGGGCAAGGACCTGAGCACTCTAGTGCCAGGTTTGAACGTTGGTTACAGCTCACTGCAGACTTCAATATTATCGTGACTAATATATCTACGCCTGCCAACTTTTTTCACGCGATGCGCAGACAATTGGCTTTCAATTACCGTAAGCCATTAATCAATATGGCGCCAAAGTCATTGCTTAGACATCCTCTTTGTGTGTCGCCAATAGAGGCATTCGAGGACATTAAGGAGAACTCTTTCCACGAGTACTACGATGACCCAGACTTCACTAGCAGGACGGCAAAAAACGTTACACGTTTGATTTTATGTACTGGTAAGATATACTACGACTTGCTTGAGCGCAAGCAGAAGTTAGACAATAAGACAACAGCGATCGTGCGGGTTGAACAACTGTATCCTTTCCCTAAAAAGATGATCGATAAGATCATGAAAAAGTACAAGAATGCAGAACAGTATTGGGTACAGGAGGAGCCAGAAAATATGGGTGCATGGCAGTTTATCTTTATGCAGTATCCTGATTTGAAAGTGATCTCTCGTAAGGCTTCTGCTTCCCCTGCTACTGGATTCAAGAAGGTGCATGAGGCGCAGCAAGAGGAGATTTTGAAGAAGGCTTTTAAGAAGTAAGTTAGGACTGAAAGAGGTTCTCGCGAAGAACGCAGTGACTACTTTTACTTTGACCACGCAGAGCGCACAGAGCAGATCTGATAGAAAGCAATTAATTAGCCATATTAATACTACATGACTTTATTGGAAGGTTTAGAATTGACTTCGGTACTATTAAGCCTTACTTTTCTTGTACTTTTAATTAGGGAAAATAAATGGTGTTGGCCATTTGGCATCATCTCTTCTCTTCTCAGTATCTATGTTTTTTATGAGTTCAAGTTGTACTCCGAGGCAGTGCTATTTATCTATTATGTGTTGATCGGATTCTATGGATGGTATGTCTGGAATAGTCGAGACCAATCGCCACTTCTGGTCACAGCTTGGTCATGGGTGAAGCACATCCCACTGATCGTTATCGGTTCGATCTTAAGCTTTTTACTTGGTCTCTTTTTCAAGACACAGACGGATGCAGCGCGCAGCTACATCGACTCCACTACCACGATTTTCAGCTTTCTCGCTTCATACTTGGAGGCGCATAAAATATTTTCCAGCTGGATATTTTGGGTGGCTATCAACGGTATTTCCATCTGGCTATATTACGATCGCGGACTCAAGATGTACGCCTTCCAAGCAGTCATTTATTTTGGAGTTTCTATTTTTGGATTGATAGATTGGGGCAGGAAAAGTGGAGTAATTACTAGATAATATTCTCTATTTATTTGGGGCCATACCGTGCCTATCGGCGTCGGCACCGAGTCGTCCGCTACTACCGCGAAAGAAAATTTTCGCGATACCGCTACCACCTCTTGTCCATTACGAGCTTAGGCTTTCGCCACGCGGATTGTTATTATATATTTGCATCAGTGGGTCAACTCGAAAACCAAAAAAAATTCTTTTAGCGATATTTTTTATTTCCTAAATTACCTGATACTCAGGCACGCCAACGAGTTGTCGCACAAGCATTACTGAAAATCTTGCATGCTACTGCTAGTTAGAAGTAGTTCCCTTCCTATATTGATTCCGTGGTACCGCGGAATCAATATTGCTACGCATCGGGCGATCACATCTAAAATATTCCATTTTGTTCAATTCGTCAGTTTTAGGTGTGGACTCAATTGTTAAATATCTCGCCAAATAAATATTTAACCAAATATTTTATTTACATTTAGCTTAACAAGCTAACGAAATGGTGTTTAACCAGATAAAAGATTAGAAGCGACCAGCACATCCTTTCATTAGTTTTATAGAAAAATAGATTTACTTTTTGGCTCATTCAGCATTGTCGATTGTTGACCTTTGGTATTTTCAAAAACCGATTTAATCATTTTTTAATCTATAAAATTTATACTTATGAAAATTTTTATTACCCCCCCCCCGATTAGGAAGGAAGTTTTTACCCCTGCTAAGTCTTTTAGCGATTGCCGTTTCTGTATTTTTTTACTCTTGTGAAAAAGAAGATATACAATCTGTTAAGACATTAGACAATACTGCTGCTACATCAACACGAACTCTTACGGCATTAGATGAAGTTAGGCAAGCTTTTTCTACTACTTTACTATCTGCAATGTCCAATGAACCCGCTCTAAACACATTTATTCATAACCTAATAATGGATAAAGAGGCTGATGATCAGTATGAATTAATTTATTTAGTAGAAAAAAATAAGATTATTGTAGACGGTAAATCATTTGCCGAATTGATGACTGATAATGCTAGCAGTACTATTCTACAAGCCTACGGAATTAATTTCTTCCATGAAATAGAAAACTATTCGCCATTACTTTCTATTACTATGCCTGATCTAGATGATAGAAAGATAACAGATTGGAGACCAAATGTTATTCCTGATGTATTTACCATATTTGAAAATGACAATACAAAGTTTATACTATACAACACACCAAATAGCACAGGTGTTGAACACACTCCACAAAGCGGAGAATATATGGAGCCATATTTACCAAAACCTACTCTTGGAATAATAGATGCAGAAGTTCATTATCTAATTAATAGTGAAGGTGAAGTATTTGGGGGCGGAAACCTTATTGATTTACTCCCCTCTGGTCCTAGTAATCCTGCTGCTGGTCCAACTGATCCAAACGATTGTTTATCATTTCTTCTTCAAGCCTGGATAAACTATCAATTTTGGGAAATAAGTGGCGACGAATGGTATTTAATAAACCACGATGCCATGTTAGATCTTTACAGAATATGTTTACTAATGAATCCAGAAGAGGAGGAAGAAGTAGAAGGGGAATTCGATTGCGAATTGTGTCCCAGAAATTGCGAGGAGGAAATTGAGAAATTAGTAAAATTTAAATTAAACGACTTCTCTGTATTAAAAAATTGCAGGAACCAATTTGGAGAAAGTAAGTATGTATTTCATGGAAATACTATAGGATTTTTTGTGAATAGTGAAGGTTCTCTTTCACCTTTTGTACAAAGTGATTATGTTTCAGGATCATATAGGAAAAAGGATTTATTCGATAAATGTGCTGATGGAGGATGGTTCGGAAACGGAGATGGAGTTTGTGACCCAAAATGGATTGACGCTGATTATTCTTGGTGGTACGAGGATTGGAAATTAACTGGTGTTGCGGAACCTGTTAGAACAGTTTGGTCCGAAGTTGACGGCTCAACAACAACCGTTAACCTTTCGTTTCCTGCATCATTTACCTACGAAGTTAAAGCAACCGTACCTCCTTTTACGACTTCGACTAAGACTTCTGTTGGACTTACAGCTGGAGTGAGTGTAAAAGGAGAACTTACAGTACGATTGGGATCTCAAGTTACTGGACTTTGTTCACCTGATCCAAACACTGACTTAAATACGGGTTCAATTACTTATTGGATGAATTAAATTAAAACATCGTCATCTCGAAAGTTTTACACTTTTGAGATGACTTAAATAATAAGAATGAAATCAATAATAATCACATTGCTATTGGTGCTAAGCTACACCCTAAAAGTATATAGTCAAGATAATGTACATGCTAAAAACACCATAACCTTCAGCCTTGGTCAGGGTTTTGAGGATGCGATTGTCCACTATTCTTATATCCCTACCATGGGATTAGGCTATGAAAGAGCAGTGAATAATAAGCTCTCCGTTTATGGAAACATATCCACCTTTTACAGAAGATTTATCAATGTTCAAAGACCGACCCCACCCAGTGTAGGCCGAATTATTAAAAACTCAACAAGTCCATTTTTAACAGCAGAGGACTTTGCAAGAACCGAAAATTTAGGGATCAAAGATCTTGATGCAGCTTATACCTACAAAGCACTAAGTGTGCCATTATCATTTGGTTTCAAATACACACCACTGAGATACAAGAGGCACTCTTTAAATTTATATGGTGCAGCGGTGGGCATGTATGAAAATAAAAACTTCCACGTAGAAGCTCTGTCTGGACCAACCGAAACCATTAACGATATGGGAATCACAGAGGAGCAAATCGTAACCCTATATAGCGAAACGAATTGGAGAAATTTTACATTCGGAGAGCATATTGGTTTAGGGTATGAAGTTGATTTTGGTGATTTCGGAGTTGAAATTTCTGCCAGCGAGAAAAATATAATCTTCGCTCCAAATAATACAAGTATTGTATATGACTTATCCATTTGTCTAAAACTAAAAATATGAGTCCAATAAATTTTGTGATATTATTAATTATGGTATTTTGTATCACCACCAGTTATACTCAAAACCATACACTAAACGGCAATTTTCTTTCAGCTGTTAGAATAGATAATAATTCCTCTGGCTATTCAATAAATTTTAATTATACATTTTCTGTACGAAAGACCTATTTTACTTTAGGCTTCGGGCAAACATACACCCATAAAAAAAGACCTCAACAGGATGCAAGTTTTACTGTAGTTTCTCGTGAAAAGAGCAATCTTGCTCCTTTGGGAGGCAACATTGGCTGGACAGAATCAGCTTTTCCTAATATTAATTTCGAGCCTAAAGAAAGTAATTATATGAATCTAGATTTCTTTCTAATGTATAATTTTAGAACCAAACAAAACAACAAACTTTTGGTATCCATTGGCCCTATATTTTCTGCTCGAGACCACAAACAAATTGATAGATACCTTTATTTCAAAGAATACAATTTTCCATTTGCTTTTTTAGAGGACATTGCCGTTCCCGTCTACTCCTATGCAAGCTACTTAGATCTAGGCTTGCTCTCTGAGGTAAAGTATACGCTTAAGCAAATAGGTCGCATGGATTTAGACCTCTTATCGAGAATAAAATATTACCCAGTCAACGGAGATGTATTTGTGGAGTTAGGGATAAATATGGGTATTCCTTTACAAATGAATAAAAAAAGATAGCTTTTGATCAAGGTTTTATATAAAATGCTCTTTTACGAATAAAAATACAATGCTTGATCTGTGATACACCTTAGCAAGACTCCTTCCGTCTTCAGTGAAAAAAAAACGTCGAAGCGAAGCGCGGTTGTTACCCGCGATAGAAGTGGTATCCTGACACGTACTATTGCCTATTCAGAATATAGCGGAGAAAAAGACGCCCACGAAGTAAGACCCCAGACCTCAGCCTACCATTGGTACTTTCTATCTGCTTACCCATATTATTTCTTACTTTGACTCCAAAATTAAAATCATGAAAGCCTCGATCGAGATAAGTATGTACCCTCTAGACGCGGACTATATCCGTCCTATTTCTACATTTATAGAAAAACTTACCCACCATCAGCTACTATGAATGATCCAGATGAATGTATGAATTATTTGATAAACGCAAACAATAGCTTGGCTATTTACTCGATCAATGGGGAAGATTGGTATTTAGCAAATCACAATTATATGTTAATTCAATACCATCTATGTTTAAGCAGAAATCCGAGACCACTTGAACCTAGAAGCTGTTCAGCGCCTTGTGAAAGAGATTGTGAAGAAATGGAGGATTATCTCGATAATTTCCGCCTTGTTAATTGGGGTACTTATGAACTAATAGATAATCAAGGTATTTGGGAAGACGAATTTTGTCTCAGAGCTGACGTTATGAGCAGTATTGAAACGAGTGAATCTAGTAATAGAGCAAATACCACTCTTACTTATGTTTCTCCATGCTACAAAAAAAGTCAGCTTTTATCATGCGGAAGTGCACCCTGCTCTGGTAATCTAAAGCATGTTGATTACCGATGGTGGGTAGATTGGAAAGAGGACGTTATCGCAAGTCCTGTAGTAGTAAATTGGACAGAGTATGACGATACACTAGTAACAACGCCGATTTCACAAAATTTTACAGTTGGTGCCAAGATAGGACCTGCTACAATCTCAAGAACTATTAGTTTAGGTTTCAACAGAGTAGGAGAAAGGACGGTTGATCTAGGCTTAAGTTCAACTCATTATTGTGATCCGATTTTAAAGGATAATTATACTGGTCAAATATATTATCAACTAGATTAAGTACTTAGTCCTAAATATTATTGTTGTTATTGTAGGTAAATATATAACTTGTTAAGTAATAAAATTTAGGCATTATTAGATCAGTAAACTATATTAAAAAGTTATTATGGTGGCACTTACAAGTTTTCAAATAAATATCTAAATAATTTAAAAATTACTCGCATTGAAAGTATTTCGATGCGAGTAAAAATTATTACAAATGAGAAACAAGATAATTTTTCTATCATTACTATTAATACTATGTGTACAACGAAATGGGTTACTTGCTCAGAAATATAATAATTCCAATAGCCTAACTCTTAGCATAGGACAAGGTTTTGATGATGGGCTAATTTCAGTATCTAAAATACCAACGATTGGAGTTGGATACGAAAGACAATTTAATAGATATTTCTCATTTTATTCACGGTCACTATTCTATTATCGTAGAAGCAGTAAAGTTAGTGGTCAAGTTTTAGGAATTCAATTGCTGGATGAAGCATCCACTTTTTCTACCCATCCATTTGCAGACAAAGAACTTATTGAAGATAATCTTAACCGAGGGCTGCAAGATTTTTCGGTAACCTACTCCCAAAAAAAATTAAGTATCCCGCTATCATTTGGTGTTATATTTAGCCCCTTAAGAATAAAACAACATTCGTTAAATTTACATCTAGGCGGTATGATAATGTTTGAATCATTTAATTTCGCGAAAGATTTATATAGTACTCTAACTCTTACCACGAGCGATGGAGTAGAATATAGTGAACGATACTATATACCTACAGATACATATTTTAGACATGTAATACTAAATCATACGATCGGCGTTAGCTACGAATTTAAATTTGAAGTATCTAGTTTAGCACTATATTTTGGAGAAGAAAATGGCACAGGACCTGCTGGGTCTTCCCATATTTTTGATCTATCCATAATTTACAAATATAAATTTTAAAATGAAAGTTATATTACTATTTGCATTTCAAATTTTGTTCTGCAATTTACTCATAAGTCAAATGTCTACTCTGGAAGCGAATTTATCATATGCAAATAGACTAGATAATAGCTCTAATGGATATAATATTTCAATATTCTATTTCAAATCGATTAAGGAGCACTCAAGAATTGGAGTTGGTCTAAGCCATTTCTATACGAGTTCAAAAGCACCATCTGGAAATGATCAATATAGAGTCGGAATACGAAAATCGGGTAACATCTCTCCATATTCAGATAACAACTCTTTCCTTTGGGAAGAAGGATCATTTCCCGGTATCAAATTTGAGCCACAAGTTAGTACTTACTTTAGCACAGATATTAATTTGATATACTCTTTTATACAAGAAGGCAAAAAAAATAAGCTTGACTTACGAGGTGGCATCATCTTATCTTTTAAGGACCAAAGTCAATTTGAAAAATATATTGAAATTGACTACGTAGATTTCATTCTTTTTGAATCTACAAATGTACAAGTACCAGTGTTTACTCATGCAAATTTTCTAGATCTTGGCATAAGTATAGGTGCTGTTTACTCGTTTATCAAAATTGGCAATTTGAATATTGGTGCGATTACTAACATCGTTTACTACCCCCTTAACAACTCAATTATACACACGACAGGTGCCAACCTTTCCATTGATGTAAAAAGTAATAAGAAGAGGTGATATTATTAACCTTGAAGCGCGGCGATCAGCCTAAGCCTCAGCGAAGCTTGTCCCGATTGTAGAGAAACGAAATGTTAGGGCATAGAGCACTAGGTAGCAATGGTATATCCATGGGATGACAATCTAATTTATTGTACTTTAAACACAAATCCTTTTATTTATAGGATACTCAGGATAGCAGCATGTTTTAGAAGAACAAGACAAAAATTGTCTTATTTAAGATGCGGATAGTTAAATTCAAACCAATGAAAATATTAAATTTCATCTTGTTCTTTTATCTGCTTCACTTTGTTGCTTACTGCCAATGTAATGTAGACGCTGGGGAAGATATTTTCATCTGTGTCGATAAGTTTGGAGTTTTAGATTCTACCAATTTTAAAGCTGAAATCATAGAGGGTACGTCACCTTACACTATAAAATGGGAAGCAGAAAAGATAACTGGTTTACAGAGTATACCTGTTTTGACGGCTTCTGATTACCTTCTGGATACTACAATTTTGCAAGGGTTGGTTATCAACGATGATTTCTTAGAAAACAATGAGCCTTTTCAATTTAAATTAACGGTAGAGGACAGCGCAGGTAAAATTTGCTCTGATAGTGTCCAGATTACCTATTCAAAATTTGCGCTCTTACCTGAGTTCCTTGAAAGAGAAATCGATCAAGGAGACACGCTGGAAATAAACGCCATCGTTGGAAATGGAATTCCTCCGCTATCATACCTTTGGTCTCCAAACTATAATATAGACAATACAAGTAATAGTAACCCTCATGTTTGGCCTGACACGACCACTATATACGATGTAATCGTTACCGACGCTGTAGGATGTGTTAGCTCTTGGGGTGGTACAGCATGGACTGTTTTTGTTAGACCAGTCAGTGTTGCAAGTATCAGTGGCAATAGCCACTTGGATATTTATCCAAATCCGAGCAGTGACTTGTTGACTATTTCTTTTCCTACTTCTACAGAAGCAGGAACGTATTCTATTTTTAGTTTAGACGGACGTTTAAAGATGCAAGGCGTGCTGGATTTACCAATAAATAACAGCATCATTATCAGCCAGCTTGATCCAAGAATCCATCTTATAGAAGTGCAAATCGAGAAAGAAGTATTTATGGAGAAAATAGTGGTGAAATAGAAGTTTTACACCTACTTTTATTAACAGCTCAATATATAAATTTTCCTTTTTTGCCCCTAAGGATCTCTTGCATTAACATATTCACCCAAAACAATTAGTACTTGAATATAGCCTATGGCTTAGCAGCTACGATTGAGCCAGGGATCCTATCATGTTTAATACAATATATCGTGTATCTCTCTTTGATACTTTCTAATGCATACTCCTTGTTTTATCTATTTAGCTCAGAGATGAATGTGACCAATCCATCCTACAGGGTCAAAAAGAAAAACGAAGATATGTACAGATCATTGATTATCACTGTTTTCATTTTGCTCCAGATAGTGCTGTTCGCACAAGAAGAAACGCAAGACTACCATTATCATCTACCACAAAGCAATACGCTTAGCCTTGGGGTGGGTGTTCCTAGTACTACTCAGATCGCTGTAAAATTTCTTGGGCTTGTAAATCAAGATGCCAAAGCAACACCACAATTCACGCTCAAATACGAATATGCAGTCAATAAAAATATCGGTATCGGTGTCTATGGTGGCTACTATACTGGCGAGACAGAAAATATTTCGCTGCCAAGTATTCAGCTAGATTCTATACTAAATGATCCAGGTACGCTTATCGACAATCTGTTTGGAGGAAATGACAAAGGCACAAGCAGTACCTATAGAGTAAGTGTGCTCACCATCGGTGCGCAACTTACCTACCATCTTTATCGCTTTGAGAAATTGGATACCTATACTACCATCAGAGGAGGATATAATATAGTAACTGTAAAAGAAAATGGGGCGAAAAATAATGACTTCGTCGGGGCGCAGGTTCCGCAATTTGAATATTTTGCTGGGGCAGGGCTGAGGTATTATTTTACTTCTCACCTGGCTGTCTATGGCGAAGTTGGGAACAGCATCCTATCTCCTATCCATGTAAACCTAGGCGGTACCTATAGATTTTAAGGAAACAGTAACATAGTATATCAAGTATAGTCTCGATAAGATTTATATCTTTCCTTAAAAAAAGATGAAAGCTTCGATCGAAATAAGTATGTACCCATTAGACGCGGACTATATCCGTCCTATTTCTGCATTTATAGAAAAGCTAAACACCCATCCTGAGCTGGAGATACTTACCAACACGATGAGTACGCAGATATTCGGAGAATATGATCTGCTCATGGATATCATGAAAAGTGAAATCAAAGATGTATTTTCTACAACGAAAGCGGCCGTGATGGTGTTAAAAATAGTGAATCAGGATCTTAAACCAAACAAATAAATATTTGGAATACTATTGGCAATGATTATCTGACAAGTACTTTTCTTAAGCTTGCAGCCGTTCAGTAGTGACGGTTTCACAGTCGCAAAATAAATAAACATGAAAAAGATAGGATGGATAATCGCATTGACTATAATAACGACGGCCATAGTAAGCACGGCAGTTACTTTCCTGTTGTTTAAGCAATTGAGCGCGGACATAGTATCACAACAAGCGCCGACACATACCGCTAACTTTGTTAAAAATAAAGTAAACATAAAACCTTCTTTGCTTCCGACTGACTTTGTCAAAACCTCTGCAGATGTGACCCCTGCAATAGTGGCGATCATCGCTAACAGAGGAGAATTTAGAGGCGGTAGCGGATCTGGTGTCATCGTCAGCAAAGATGGTTATATCATCACCAATCATCATGTGGTGAAAGATACAGAAAACATAGAAGTCACTACCAATGACAAACGAACGTATAAGGCAAAGTTGATCGGTAAAGATCCTACCACAGACTTAGCATTGCTAAAAATAGAGGCTAAGAATCTACCTATCGTAGAGTTTGGAGATTCGGATGCAGTGCAAGTTGGGGAATGGGTACTCGCTGTTGGTAACCCTTTTAACTTAACATCGACCGTGACCTTAGGTATAGTAAGTGCTAAGGCTAGAAATATAAATATCCTGTCTCAGACAGAATACTCTGTAGAGAGTTTTATCCAAACGGATGCGGTAGTCAACCCTGGAAATAGTGGTGGCGCTCTTGTCAATTCTGCTGGCAAGCTAGTTGGTATCAATGCTGCAATATTGACAGAGACGGGGTCTTATGAGGGCTACTCTTTTGCGATCCCTGCTAAGTTGGTAGAAAAAGTAATTGCTGATCTTAGAGAATTCGGAGTCGTGAAGCGCGCTATTCTAGGAGTGCTGATTACTGATGTGAATGAAAAAATAGCTACTGAATATAATCTCCAATCTGTCTCTGGTGTATTAATCAACGGAGTAAATGTTAAGAGTAGTGCCGAAGATGCTGGTCTTAAAAAGGGCGATATCATTATGAGCGTAAACGGAAAAATTACGGAATCAACTCCTGAACTACAGGAGCAAGTAGCGCGCTACCGACCTGGCGAAATGGTCAGCATTGATTATATCAGAAATGGTAAACTTCAAACCAAGGATAATATTAAACTTAAAGGCATAAACTAAATTTTATCTATTGCATGTTTCAGACGACGGCTATACTCGGCGGTTCTTCTTTCAGCAAAAAGATTAAAGGCTATTATAACCGCTGTTTGTAAAAGTAGAGCAACTGCTAAGCCAAAACCGATAGAACTTATGACCTTCGCCATTCCTAGAAATATAAGTATAAAAGAGATTCCGAATGTGAACTCAAGTATTTTTCTAGTCTTCGTATAGCGCAATACTCTAGACTCGATAGTCTTTGATTCTTTTATTAAGCTTGACTTAACTTTTGCTGCTATCTGTTTTAACATTCTACTCTTTTCTAAGTCGGCTTGGATAAGGATACCTAAGCCATATAAAATTTGTGCTACACCAGATGGCACTGCTCCGAAAATCAACCCGTAGACAATTTCTCCTTTTACGTTTCTTAAGCCTATCCAAGCTAAAATAATCATTGCTATGCCTATTGCTATTAGCACCACGCCAGAGTTCTTTTTGCCTTTATAGTATTCGCCGATATATTTGGTCACATTTTGCATTACCATAAATGTAGGATGCTTAAATGGAATTACAATTAAATAGGGTCCTAAAAGAGAAAAGATTTATACGGAACGCTCAGAGCTGTGCTTATATGAGCTATATGTAGATGGAGCTTTGCCAGCCATGAAAGAAAAAAAATTTCACGCAGAGTGCGCAGAGGCAATACTTGCTTTGACCACGCAGAGCGCGCAGAGCTATGCTTACTTTAGCTATCCGCGAGAGTGGCTTTGCGAACTTCTCGTAACTCGAACGTGTAAACGCTTTTCGCTCCCAACAATTAACCAATCCTAATTGTTATTACAAACATAATGACAAAATCTCTGATAACTACTTTGAAAAATAAGCATCTAGAAGGGTTCTTATTTCATGTATATTATTGGGGCAGATTCGAGCTAGTAGAAGAGTATGAAAGAAATGGTCATCACTTCTTTGCCAAAGCTAGCTCCAACGCGATAAATAAAAATCTTTCCTATCAAGAGAGAAATATTTATCTCCATGAAGAGGGTGAACAACCCCGTCTTATTACAGATAATCTAGATTCATTTTTTACCACTTCCAAGCAGAATGGGCGTCAGTTAATATTTGATTCTAGGGCTAGCTACGAAGATCTATTCTTCGCAGAACAAATGTATATTAGTCCTTTCCGTGATCCTGAAGACTTTGAAGAAGTCAATGCTTATGTAAATTTGGTCATGGGTATGGAGAAACACTTTGGGAATGTGTTTGGAATAAAAAAAATAAACGCCGAAGAATCGGGTCATCTTAAAATAATCTATATGCAGCTATCTGAGATGGAGTGGGAAATTAAATTGGAAAAAGAACTTTTTGATACGAAGCTTCTACATTCTCTTAATCGTCTTTTATCTCGGTTAGGTAACAGTGAAGAAACGCTTCATCTCAGCATCAATCCCGAGATGTATATGGTAATTTTGAAATTGAACGAATCCCAGCTAGAAAAGTCAGCACGGATGGGTTTGATAGTATAGGTAATACTAAGAGATATTCCTTACTTAACTAAATTCTTCAAACCCATAAGGCCTCTTTTTATAAAATTGCTCTTTCCATTCAGCATATATAGAATACCATAATGAGATAACATTGATTTGGTAGTATAAAATTCCTTAAAGTGAACACCGTTGCGTTTATCCATATCTACTTTCTGGTAAAGCGCAAGATTTCTTAATCCTGTAGGAATAGTTTTATAGTCTTTTCGGTTAGATTCAATAAAAGCCATCAGCAGGCGTGTACTCCTCATCCATGTGTCATGAAGGAGAATATATCCATTCATTTCCAACATCAAATCAGCGTAATAAAAGTCGATAAGCTCTCCATCAAATTTATGGTCCCCATCAATGAATACAAACTCAAACTTCCGTCCTTCTAAGTGCAATTTTGGCAAAACGTTATGAGAGTAATCATCCCGAAAATCTAACTGATCCTTAAGATTTAATTTCTCGGCATTTTTCAGCCCAAGATATTGATAGTTTTCTTGAAAAGGGTCACAAGCTATGTGACTGGATTGCGTGGCCATCATGATGTGAGAGCCTGACCTCGCATAGGCAAAACCCGTCTCTAAAGTACGTTTTAGTCCTTTCTCCTTAATAAAATTATAAATGAAGGCTGCTTCAGTAGGTTTAACTGGTGATGCAGTATCCTGTGCAGGAATCTCAAGTTTTTCGTTAATCTCAGCAGGTGTCACGCTTGATATTGAATTTTGTGAAATCAAAAGTACTATATATGCGCTCAAAATGAGAGAAAGAGTCGTTAAATTTAAAAGCAGCTCAGATTTAAAGTAGGCTCTACCTCACACTCGCTATCTAGCGATAACCAACAGTGTAGTCTCATTCGATAAAGCCTGAAAATTCGTGGAAGGGTCTAAATCAAATATGCCGAGTCCATTTTCTCTAGTCAACACCAAGTCATCATACTCAACACTGCCATCAAGTACTTGAATAAAGGTCTGTTTATTTTGATTTGCTAAAAGTTTAGCGGTGCCCATTTCCTTGAAACGGACAGCATAGAAATCATATATTTCATCTCTGATACCTAATTCACGGAAGGCACTGCTTAGGTTTATAGCCACGACAGCCTCTTTCCAGATTACTTGTAGCTGATCATTCTGCGAGCTTACCTGCAATGCCTCAAAACCCTCCTCTACTTTAAGTGCAATAGAAGTAATATCCAAGTCCTGATCTAAGTTTCTTTGAAAGCCATCACGCAGAAATATATTTTGATGTACATCAAGTATCCAGTCGAAAGGCATATCCTTTTTCAAACCAGAAGCGAAGGGCAGGTTTAGAGCACCATGTCTTATTTGCGTTAAGGCCTTTGGTAATTCTACCAGCTTAGAGGAAGCTTTTGTAGTCATAGAGGCAATACTATTCGCCGGAAAGAAGCCTAAGGCAAGACTAGCCAATCCACTGTACTTGACAAATTTTCTACGCTCCATAATGCACCAATTTCTTAAATTTTTATTTATCGAATACCTCCTCTAACCTACCCATCTTACCTACTTGATAATCTCGCATCGCTTGCATGACCTCTGACTGCTCATTCATCACGAATGGTCCATAGGTTGCTACTGGCTCCCCTATTGGTTCTCCTGCTAATAAAATCGCGCGTGTATTTTCAGTCGCTCTTAACTTTACAATTTCTCCTTCATTCGCTAGCCAAGCAAGATCTTTCGCTTTTAGCTTGGTGCTGTCATTATAGGTCAAAGCTCCGTCTAATAGATATACAAATCCGTTAAATGAAGGTGGCACAGGAATCTCTACTTCACCTGTCTCTGAAAAATTCAATCTTAGTGCCATTATAGGCGTAAATGTATCAATTGGGCCATTTAAATCTTGAAACCGTCCTGCCACGACACCAACCTCTACATTGCCATCGCTTATATATGTCGTAGGTGTATTGTCTTTTTGCAGACCAACATATTTAGAATCTGACATTTTATGCGCAGCTGGCGCATTAACCCAAAATTGAATTAATTCCCAAGACTCTCCCGCTTCGGCAACTTCTTTGGCAGGACGCTCACTATGAACAATCCCTTTTCCAGCATGCATCCACTGCGTACCACCTGGATACACTACCGAACTCACATCATTGGAATCTCTATGATGAACGCCTCCTTTAAAGACGAAGGATACGGGCGCAAAACCACGATGTGGATGAGGAGGTACACCCGCCCGAGATTGCTGTGTATTTAGATCAAACTTATGCTCTAGATGATGTACCAACAAAAATGGATCTATCATATCGACATCTTTTTGTGGAAGTGCCTGGTCGAGAATAATACCACCCATATTTACTTTAAAGGCAGGTAATATTTTTTTGAGCTTTTTCAAATTCTTCATCGCGGTATAATTATACTAAAAGAAACATATAGATTTTACGAAAAGTTGCAGAAAAGATAGGTCAGATAATCCGATGCTGTTCAAATGACAACTCTATTTCAGCGCACTTAAAATGACCAAGAGGACAGGCCGCTTTACCGTGCAATCCACAAGGTCTACATTCAAGTGACAATGCTGTCTCTACTACTTTATGCTCATCGGAAAGGGGTGTAAATCCGAAGGCAGGAACCGTGCTTAAAAATACAGCGGTAACTGGAGCATTCATTGAGCTGGCGAGGTGCAGCGGAGCGGAATCGTTGACATAGTTCATCACGGCGCCTTTCATTAGTGCTGCAGATTGTAGCAGGCTAAGTTCGCCTGCACGAACTTTCACGGAAGCATGGTTAGTATCCATAGCAATTTTATCACACGCCGCTTTGTCGGATGGAGCCCCTAAAAGAAATACTTTGATTCTTGAAGGAACAGTATTTATTAGTGCCACCCATTTCTCAGCTGGCCATTGTTTGGTAAACCATACGGATGTTGGAGATATCGTGATGTAGTCCTCTTTGCAACGCACTTTCGCAAAATCTTGTAATGATGGGTATAGTTTAGGTCCAACAAATTTGTCATTTGTTAGTGACTCTATAAGTTTTAAATTTCTACTGACCTCATGCGGAGAATTTTTATCCGAACTTATTTCATGCTTAAAACTGCGCGTAAAAAATCGTCCCAGCGGATTTTTGTCGAATCCCAAAGTCATACTTGCGCCAGAGAAAGCAGTCAGCAATCCAGAAGACAAAAACCGTTGAAGGTTGACGACTACATCATAGTTGTTCTTACGGACTTGGCGCCAAATCTTAAATAAATTCTGATGTTTTGATGTTTGCTTATTCCAAACCAAAATCTGCCCTAGCATTGGATGATCTTTTAACAGCGACTCATTCCCTTTGCGCAGTAGGAAGTCCAGTTCGATTCCTGGATAGAAATGATACAGCTTTTCTATCAGCGCAGTGGCTAATATCACATCACCTATAAATGCGGTCTGTATGATTAATATTTTCTTCATTGAATGTCGGGAGGGAAGGTACATCATTTTTAGAATATTGCAAAAAAGAAGCCTGTCTGGGAGATGGATTGCGGGCGGCCGACTTAGGGATAGGAGTAGTGGCGACCTCTTGGGAGACAAGCCCGCGCCTAGCTTAGAAGCTAGGCAGGGGCCGCGCTACGCATAGCCCGCCGCCTTAGCGGAAGTCCCAAAAATAATTCTTCTACATAGAGCGACATCAAAGTTTAAAACAATATGAGTGCAAGATTTTTACACTGTGCGAGGGTATCAGCACTTATGTCACTGATGTGGGGTCTACCCAGCCTGCGAACTAGACTCCTGTCGTCGACTAATTCACATGCTGGGTCGCTATGTTTTGTAGCTCGTTATTCACTCGGCCCTGATCTCGTTTAAGACGAGACCCAGGTCTGGCGCAAAGGTGCGCCACTACGGCACAGCGCTAGCCCAAAAAATATATTATAAAAATTATTTAGCTGAATATAAAATGATACCAGTAAATTTCAATTCTGCACTAAATGGGATAAGAGCCATCCAACAGATTACCATTCCCCTAAGAATATCTGTAGATTTAAAGAAATTGATTTTTGATCTTGTTGATCTTTTGTTTTAATTATTGCTTGGTATTCTAGATTTAAAACTATTTTACTCGCATCATCAAAACATTCAAAAGATTTTATTTCGCCAAGCTCAAAATTGAGAACTTCATTTTCAGCTACGATTTTTTTATTCGCATAATCTGATTGAAGACTAGGCAATTCCTGAAACTGGTTTTGGTAAACTAAATCATTTTCTTCTAGGCTGACTTCTATTTCCAATAGCTGCGGATTCGTTTCTAATAACTCCTTTAATTCAGATGCACTTAATTCTTCAATTTGAATATCCGTATACATAATTAAATCAAATGCCAAAGCACGATTCTCTTGTAGCGGAATTTTTTGGTAACCTTGATCATATAAATACTTACCAGCGGAACCATCTTGTCTATAGCCTACAGAATATAAAGAAGGTGCACTCTGGCAACCAAAAATAATCGACTCTTCTGCACCGTCTATAGTAAGCAGGATAGCGCTTTCCGTTTCATCCTTTTCGACTTGGGTACCTGATTGCATATCATCATCTTTGCAAGAACAGATGATAAGCAGAAGTGTAAATAGATAAATATAAGATCTCATTATTGTAATTTCCTCTAAATTACACAAAAAACTATAAGCTCAAAGCGCAGTGATCTTCATATCAGATATAAAGTTTAATAACAGCATATTTATAGATAATCACCAAGGTGGATCTATACTTTGTTTATTAGAAAGTTAATATAACGCCCTATTGTTTTATTAGCTTACCAAGGTAGGCTACTCCTTCAGTCGAGCTAACTTTAACAAAATAAATTCCTTGCGAAAAGTTGGCTATAGGTATTGTAAGGAATTATATTTCTTATCTATTTTTTCTTTTTTTTATTCTCTGGTAACGCCGCCACATACTTTCTAGCATACTCTGCATAAACAATCCATTGCCCAACATATTCAAAAGGCAGCTGTACCCAGCCGTTCATAGGTCTGCCTTTGGCGGGTGCAAAAATAGCAGCGCCATCCAATGCCATAGCTTCATCGTATGAATTGTCCTTCAGCTTAAAAACCATATCGTCGTGAAAAAATATAGCAAGGGCTTTTCCATTTGCAGCCTTGATACATTCTTTACCAAACATTTTTCCAAGATTGCAATCAGGAAGCTTGTTCGCAATCTCTACAAATTTTTCGTGTGCGGTCATGTATAAATCTAATTAAAAAAAGGGGCGAACTTGTCTGTTAAGCACGCCCCTTTCTATGTCTAAATTTCTGAAATAAACTAATTATCTCATTTTAGCTTTCGCTCTCTTCTTTTTCTTCTTTCCTTCTTTTGGAATGATCGGAGGCGAAGGTGGAGGCATTCGTTTTGGGTTTACCAAATTCATTTCGTCAACTAGGTGACCTGCGCCAGCGTATTTATCTACGATGAACAAAATGTAGCGTGCGTCTACCATTATATTTCTACAAATAGATGGATCGTAATTAAAATCACTCATGGTACCTTCCCAAGCACGATCAAAATTGAGACCGATCAGATTGCCGCTAGCATCGATAGCTGGACTACCTGAGTTGCCACCAGTGGTATGGTTAGAGCCAATAAAACAAATCGGCATTTTGCCATTGTCTGCATATTGCCCGTAATCTTTTTTCTCATATAGTTCTACCAACTTAGTTGGCATATCAAATTCGTAATCTCCTGGTTTGTATTTTTCCATGGCACCATCTAAGTAAGTTACTGGTTCATAATAAACGGCGTCTCTTGGACTGTAGCCGTTTACTTTTCCGTATGTAAGTCGCAAAGTACTATTTGCATCTGGATACATTCTCTTCTCTGGGAATATTTCCATCAGTGCTTTCATATATACTCTTTGCTTTTCCTTTATCTGTGTACTATAGGCATTATATTTTCCTTCGACAATGTCTTGGTATGCAGCATCCATATCCCTAGAGAATTTATAGATAGGATCTTTTTTAATTGCTGCTACTACCTCTTTTGGTTTCATTGCCATTACCTTTTCAAATTCAGCTTGCTTTGTCAAGAAAGAATTACTGTATAGTTTTTTGGCCAATGCATCAAAGTCTCCTCCCCTATCTTTGACACCCATCATCTTATTCATCGGTGCTACCAAACCTTTAAAGGGAGCATTCTCTTGATACATCTTGAGTAAGGCTGCGCATACTTCCTGATCAATCTCAGGTCGATAATTTTTATAAAATTCGTCGAAGTATCCCGTCTTCAAACTTACTTTCATATCTTCATATCCTTCTTCGCCATTATTTTCAAAGGAGGAAACAAGTCGTCCTGCAAGATTAGCAGCACGCATAATTTCTATATTTCTAAATACAATTTCATTGAAATAATCGCGGCTTAGTGCATATGGTTCGATGTCTGAGTATAACTTATCAAAATCAGCCAAGAGAGATCCGTAGTTCTTTCTTTGCATAGGATCTTTACTGACGCGTGTCAAAAAATCTTTTTCCAATTTTAGTTTTTTACCAACACCATCAGTGGATTTTATACCTTGACTTTCGCCTATCCACTTTTTCCAATAGTTGGCAACTCTGGCAAACTTAGAAGCATATTGAATTTTTACTTGTGCATCCGTACGCATATACTTATCGATAATCCTCAATGCTGTTTCACGAATAGCAATCTTAGCAGGGTTCAATACATCTACTATCTGCTGCAAAGCACTACCAGGAAGGTACTGATTCGTACTACCAGGGAATCCAAAAATCATAGTAAAATCTCCCTCCTCTACTCCATCTAAAGATACAGGTAAGGAGTGCTTAGGTGTGTAAGGCTTATTATCTAAGCTGTATTCCGCCGGAAGGTTATCAGGACCTGCATAAATTCGAAACATAGAAAAATCGCCTGTGTGTCTAGGCCATACCCAGTTGTCTGTATCAGACCCATACTTCCCTACCGATTCAGGTGGAGTGCCCACTAATCGCACATCATTAAAAGTTCTAGTAACAAACATGTAATATTCATTACCATGATAGAAAGGACGAATAATAATATCATCATAAGCTGGAAGATTTTGCATGTATTTAGCTTTCACTAAATTCATATTCTGATCTATGGTGGACTGTCTAGTCTTGCTATCCATATCGTCCGTGACGCCAACGAGCATTTCGTCCGAAATGTCTTCCATACGTAGTATAAATCTTGCGAATAAACCTGGGTTTGCTAGCTCATCACTCTTCTTCATTGCCCAAAATCCATCTCTTAGGTAATTATTTTCGAGTGTAGTATGGGACTGAATTTGGCCATAACCACAGTGGTGATTTGTAAGTAACAGCCCTTCTCTTGAGATCACCTCCGCGGTACAAAAGCCGCCGAAGTGCACTATCGCATCTTTAAGACTGCTCTGATTTACACTGTAAATGTCTTCGGCACTCAGTTTGAGTCCCATATTTTTCATCTCATCCTCATTGAGGGATTCTAGTAATAAGGGTAACCACATGCCTTCTCCAGCTGTAAGGGATTGAGCGAAGAGCAGAAAAACCACAAAATTCACCAGTTTTATTGACTTATTTATCATTCTCATCATGTATATATTATTTGCTCTAAAGATAGTAAGAGAATCCGTAAATGAAAACTAGCAAGCGGGTGGATTTAGCGACAAAACACAATATCATGAATTGAATTGTACTATTCAGAAACCTGACTTACTAATAAGGTAGGGTTTAAAAGTTTATAACTTCTCACTATCTTGGAATAATAAATGGCAGATTTATGAAATTTTTATTTTACACAAGCAGCTTATTACTATTGTTAACTATAAACAGCCAATCGCTTTTAAGTCAAACGAGGGCAATAGATGAAACAACAGCTTTACAAACAATAGTTCAAAATGAAAGAGAGGAGAAGATTTATAATCTTACAACTCCAGTCAATGATGTAAATAAACTACAGTCCTATACAGGGAAAATTTCTGGTATACTCACTGATGAGGATAGCAAGAAACCTATTGGATTTGCTACAATCGGTTTGTATAGCAATGGTCTTTTAGTAGCTACAACGGATAGTGATATAGATGGATTTTACAGCCTATACAATATTCAACCTGGATTTTATCATTTAGAAACCGTTCTTGTTGGCTATCAAATAAGAGTACTTGAAGAGACTAAAATTACGATTGGAAATGTAAGCATCAACATGTCCCTAAAAACCATACCTCCCCATACACCAAGCTATTTCAATAATTGCTTTGTTGAGAAATTTGATCTTAGTCTGCTAAGAAATGAAATTCAATCAAATGAAACAGAAATGAAAATTGAATATCAGGGCAGTTCAAGTGTTATGATAGATCCGTTGCCAATTGAAAGTGCAGACAGTAATAATTCATCTATTACCATTACTGAAAGAGGAGAACCATCGCCACAAGCTCGAGATCCTCGAGAAGGAGAAAAAGAAATTGAGTTACGTATCTACCCTAATCCGACCGCTGATATTTTAAAAATAGAGCTAAATCAAGATGCCGATAAAATAATCTTGATTTCAGATATTGGTCAAGTACTGCAAGAATATAAAGCTATAAAAAAGGGAACATTAGAAATCTATCTATCAAAATTCAGCCCTGGGCTATATTTCATCCAACTATACATTGGAGATAAAATGCACACGGAGCAAATAGTAGTGATAAGTTCTAAGTAAAGAAAGTAAGTAATTTTTTTTCATTAAAATTGGAGGAGTCTTAGAGTACCGGCTTTAAGGCTACTTTTTTTTAAAGGATGCTCACAAGAAGATTAACCTATACAATCATGGGGAGTTAATCGAAATTAAATGGTTTGGATTGCTTTTTATTTCTAAACTTTGCTGTTAGAACGGGATAATTATTGTTAGCAATTTGTCATGATTTTTTCCAAAAAAACACGCCAAATTGGATCTTGTCCCTATAGATAATCCTGGGTTTTCAACCCAGGGCTATTGATATTTCACTCCCGAAGAAAATCGGGACTGGCTGCACTGTGGTGTTATTCTCTTACTTATGAATATCCCTATTTATACTCCTATTATACATCATTCTCATTATTTGTTTGTTTATTTGGTCATATATAACAGATATTTAAAAGATGAAAATTGCACAGATTACAGATTTACACATTGGGCTAGTTGGGCAGGATACTTACAAAGTAGATGTTCGTGATAACTTTTTACTTATACTCGGAGAAGTCGTTTTTGCAGAGCCAGACTTAGTCGTTATCACAGGAGACTTGTGTTTCGATATAGGTGAAGAGTCCATATATCTATGGATAAAAGATAAATTGGATAATCTAGACATCCCATACTTAGTCATTCCAGGTAATCATGATGATTCGGAAATGATGATGCGTATCTTTGAGATTGATTATAGTAATAGTGATGATGAAATATACTTCGCAAAGAAGCTGTCTAAAACTACTGCATTATTTTTAGATAGTAGCAAAGCATCTCACTCCAATAATCAGAAGAAATGGCTAAAAAGACAGCTACACCAGGCGGATAAAAATATTGTTGTCTTCACCCATCACCCACCTGCAAAGTGTAATGTACATTTTATGGACAACAACTATGCACTACAAGATATGGATGATATCCAGAAGCTGTTTCACGCTTACCAAAAGAATGTTTATCTGTTTTGTGGGCATTACCATACGGACAAAATGATTCACCTTAAGAATCTAAATATTTTTATTACCCCTGCAACCTATTGCCAAATAGACTCCAATTCTACAGACTTCAAAGTGGCGTCTCATCGGATTGGGTATCGTATGATAGAGCTGTCAAAGGATAGCTGTATGTCATCCACACGGTATATTGACGGGAAGTCAATTGTCTAAATCTGATCTACTTTCGATTAATCTTTTCCAGAACGTTACCTTATCGTCACCCTCATCCCAATAGTCTCTTAAAACTGCCTCTCTAGTAAAATTTAGATCTTAGTAAAACTTTCTGGTAAGCTTGAATGCTTCGATGCCTTAAGTATCCACAATCAATATTCTGTGACTAGCTTGCTTTAAGTTTTCTCCTAAGTGAGCCATCATCTTTTTCCTATTTCTTTTCCCTTTAGTTCACTTTCGACACCAATAGCATAAAGATTATATGTGCCCACCGTGAGTGTCTCTGGACCACAGTATGCCAAGCCAATTGCTTGTTCATCTATAATCGCAATTAACCAAATGTCTTTACACTGTAGATCATCTACGTAGTTTGCTATAATTTCGTCAAGCATTTCTGCTGGGAATAGTTCAATAGAATTCAATACGGCTTTCAATGCTGGTATATCTTCTTTAGTTGTAGGTCAAATTGATATTTCCATCCTTATATTTTTAGTATGTCAATGTATACTTAGCAAACTTAGAGTAGGCATAAATATCTCTTTCTCTAATATAATTCTTTTCGGATGAGCGGTAGTAATGATATCGCCCGCGAGGCGATAGTCCGCTAGGACCGTAGTCATGGATGACGCGACGGCTGATGCGGGAAGACTTGGTGTTTAGCATATCAGCAGGCATCCCCAAATAAAATTTACAACTAAAGATAATGAGCGATTTACAAAAAATGGAGATTTGCTCTGTAACACAAAAATATGTGGTAAAAATGATACGATAGCTTGCAAGGAAGGAAGGGTGGTAGAAAGGAATGGGTGTAAAAAAAGTAAGTCGTAACACATGTGTTACGACCCACTACAACAAATTATAATCCCATGAACATATCCGAATTTGTAAAGCTCCTAATCGAAAAGAGCTGCTTTTGGTTTTTGGCATTAATGGGATTTTTGATAAATAGTAAGTCGCCCCAATCTGGGACAACTCACTACCAACAAATTATAATCCCATGAACATATCCAAAACTATTTTTTGTTAACCATTTTTCGTTTTGTTAATTCAAATATAGGGGATATCATTCTTCTAAATAAATACAAAAAAATGGTATTGTAATATATTATTTTTACTAATCTGATGATTTTTCTTTTCTCGTCAGTAATTTCAATAAGATCGTAAAAATGGCATAAAACTGTGCCATCAGGTACTTAAATGCCTTAATTATCGTCATAAGTGCCTATAAAATAAGGGAGTAGTCGAATTAATCGACTTACTCCCTTATAGATAGATGTTCTTAACTTAGACTATTACTATTGCGAAACCTTTGTTATCTTCTTCACTTCTGTGTGACTTCCAAAGTCAATTGTAAGAAAATACATGCCTGGAGCGAGGTTATTTCCTGCTTGGTAAGTAAAAATATTCTCTCCAACATCAAGATTTTCTTCCATTTTCCTTACTATTTGCCCATTACTGCTGACAATAGTGATACTAATATTAGTGTCATTCTCATTGTCAATGGCTAATGTAAAGTCATTTTGAGTAACATTTGGATATATAGATACAGTTGATTGGATTTCCTTTTCCTTTATTGGATTCAAATCAAATAAATTGAGTGCTATATTATCAATCGACACATTTCCTTTACTTTCTAGTGTGAATTTTACCTGAGTACTGGTGCTCAACACTTGAGAATTAGCTAATAAATGCTCTCTGATGGAAATATTCTCACTACTCTCCCAATCGCTGCTGTTATTCATGTTCATTACTTTTATCCATGTATCCATATCAGAGCCTCTCAACCAAACCTCAGCTGGCTTTCCTATATCAGCACTATATACTTTACTATCGAAAGTTAACATGATATCATCAGACATATCAAAGTTCGATAAATTTACTGTCATTACATATGCACTGGCTTGATCGCCTTGCTCCTCATGATTGGTAAGTCCAAGATATTCAAAATTACTTGTAGCTTCCAAAGAAGATTCAGCCAAATTGCTACCCTTGATGAAGTCAAAGTGGGTAAGATTAGATAATCCTATTTGTGTCTCATGGTAGTAGAATTCTTCCACATTTTTAAAGTCAAATACCAATGGTAAAGATACAGGTGCATTTGGCAATTGAGTAACTTTAACTTGACCCAATATGCTATCATTATAGTGTAGATTGTCCATGGGATGCGACATCCAAGTATCAATAGCATATGTCCCTACCTCCGTAAAATCAAATTTATTTGAAAATTCATATTCCTTCTCCTCCCCACTCTGTAATATTTCTGTACACTCTTCACTCACTATTCCTCCATTATTGATACGAACTGACATGTTATAACCACTAAATTCTTTATTCCCATTATTATAGACAGAAACACCAATTGAAGTTTTCTCATCAAGACTCGTATTCGTATATGCTCTACCATTCATCATTTTTCTTATCGTTGAGAGCTTGCCATCAATATCTCTATTGCATGCCTCAGCGAAATTGGCTCTTGCAGAAATAGCATTCGCTCTTTCTCCAACATGTCCTAGATTCATCTTATTAGCTACACTAAACCAGTAGTCTTTATTTGCTTCATACGCATATTCGATATCCATATATTTTTGTGAGGTCTCTCCTATCACCTCCATCCTTCCATCTTTAAGCATATACACAATATACTTGTCAGCAAAATCCCTATCTTCCCATACCAACCTTATAGTTTCACTACAGACAGCGATAGAAGAGAGTGCTTCAGGCTTTCCCAAAATATGGAATGGAACATCATTGCTATTACTTAATGCTGTATTATTCATAGATATTCTGATCTTAGCATTGTGAGTAATTGCTTCTGGCGTGCGCCATTTGTATGTTCTATGAGCTGCTGGAATATTATCAACGATCAAATTCCATGTACTACCATCATCTACTGAAAGTTCTAGCTTAAAAGAATTTTCATTTGACATATTTGACATCCAAGAGATTGAATATCTCTCATCAGGTACAAGGCTCTCCTCTCCTACAGGAAATGTTAATAAAACCTCCTCTTTGATCATCTCGTAAGTCAGAGCAAACGCTTGAGGACCAAATGGCACCTCCTTACCTTTTACTACTACCTTATAGTCCCCTGGTATTGGATTATTAATAGTTATTTGCTCTATATTATTTAAAGCATCTATTTTTCTTGTGGCAGGAGCATTTACATCAGCGGAATTATGGTTGAGTACCCATGGTAATATTACTTCTCCATTTGGCGAAATGATTTCAATATCTAAATTATTTACTAGTGCTATTTCTGGATTAGAGGTAACTTCCTTATCATTCCAGTACAATAAAAACTTAGCTTCTTTCACTTGTGCTGGTATAGTAATGATGTGATTTGCCTTCTGGTTATTCTCCACAGCATCAAGTAGAAATCTTTCATCTTCTATAGTTTTTACAGCACGATATAGATTTACTAACCCAAAGCCATACTTATAGTCTGGACCCGCAGGGCCCATATCATCAGCAGTGTTACATATGATTGCTTTCATCAAGTCACCTCTGGCCACTTCTCCATTATCCTGCTCATATTTTTGATACATCAATGCAAGTGATCCCGTTACAGATGGAGCTGCCATACTGGTGCCTGACATAGCTAAGTAATCATTGTCTCGACCATTTGAATATACATTTTTTCCAACACCGCATATCTCAGGTTTTATTCGCCCATCCTTTGCAGGTCCTCTACTAGAAGAATCAACTAATTTTAAATTTTCATCTACAGACCCTACAGTCAAGACATTCTTTGCAGAACCGTAATATTTCAGTACTGTTTTGTATCCTTGTGGAAAGCCATCACAAGTAGCTACACCAAAGTTTCCAGCTGCAAATACATGCATCAGATTTGGCATCTCACATAATTGCTTATCTAAAGTATAACTCGTGTAGTTGTATGATCCATTGGTTTCGCAGTTTGCAGAACTCCCATAGCTATTATTAGTCAAAACCATACTATAGTTATCATAATATTCTCTTGATCTAAAAATGATATTATCTGTTTTTTCTATAATTAAGTTTGATTCTGGAGCGAAGCCACTTTGCTTAGGATCAAGATTCCCTCTACTTCCTATAGTACCAGTAACGTGATCGCCATGTACTCCAAAATTCTGTGCATACTCAGTAGTTTCTGATAATTTTTTATGATCAAAATCAATATGATTTCCCATCTGACCTCCGTCTCCTACGCCTACTACTATTCCGCTACCATCTAACTCCATCCCAGGAATAGTAGATTTGTGTACAAAATGAGCACCCTGTATACTTTTATTTTCATAGTTCAATAGGGACACCGCATCTTGTCTAAATTCAACATTCTTTACAAATGACTCGTTAAGTATTTCGGCAACTAGTTTACTGGCAATTCTAACAACTATTAGTTCTCCTCCTGGAAATAATTTTAATAATTTGCCATCATATTCTGCTACTATATTATTTATATTTTCTTCGGTGAGCTGTGTATTAAATGTAATTGCAACTTCTACATCACTTTTATTCACTCTCGCATGCGCAGGAATATTGTCGGCTTGGATATCTTGTACTATTCCAGCAAACGCTCTTTTCTGATTTGTTTTGGAAATACCTAAGTTTGATGTGACTTTACTGATATCTGTATGCTTAGCTATCGTAGCTTGGTACGTATTGTTACCTATATAATCTGTAAGATGTATACCTTGGTTAGCCAGATTAGAAATTTCGACAGCACTTGGCAGTGTTTCGAAATGTAAACTAGTGGACTCATTGCTCCTCAAGGATTGCAGCGAGTTCGGCTGTTGAGCAAATAGGCTCATACTAAAAAGGACAACTAGCAGTGTAGAGAGTACTCTCATGTGTAACGCGGTTTATAGAATTTTTAAGCATCACTTTTATAGGAGGGTTAAAAAGTGTATTCAAGCGGGGGGCTTGTTGCTTAATACCAATGGGAGGTGATGGTATCTTACATGAGGGGATGCAATCAAATCTGATTACCAATACAAAAAGCAGGAAATGCAAGACCTATTTGTGCACTGACACACAAAATTGTGACAGGAAAAAACGCTAAGCATACATGGAAGAATCCGCTATAGTGCTAGTATAACGCTTGGTATTGTAATAATAGATTATGTGATAAAAAATTAGCTGACTATCCGCATGTTGAGTTGGAGATGAATTAGTCTATCTTAATTTCAACTTGATATTACTCTTGCTTATAATATATTTCAAAAACACCTGCCCCGCTTTTCTGCGGTGGAGCTAAGATTTTTAATATGACGTGTAGGATGCAAAACAGTTGAATGTAGTATTTCGTTATTCGCAGTTCTGCTTCCATTCATACATTAACATTCTTTCAATCAGAAATCAAGCGCATTAAGAAAAAACAAATACAGGAAGGTTGGTGGTAGCTCAATTTGCGCAGAAAGCATTTTCTCTGCGGCCGGCTGATGTATTAGCGGACGACTCGGTCATCTTCTACTAAATGCTTAACCATGATCAGGCAGGCGATGATCTGCTAGAATAGAAATATCTGTGTAATTAAACTGAAACTAATAAGGACTCTGATAGTCAGGATTATTGAAAAAAGTAGTGTCCGAAAGTGTCTTAAGAAAAGCTATAATATCTTTTTTTCCTTGTGCGTCTATGAAAGTTACTTCATCCTCAGGATCACAATGATTGGTCATGAGCACATCTAGTGTAGGGGATTGTTTGACTCCACATAAATAGTGATCAAGCACTTCTTCGAGGGTAGCAAATCGACCATCATGCATATATGGAGCGGAAAATTCTATGTTGCGTAAGGTGGGTATCTTGAATAAAGCTATATCATTTATATCTTTGGTTACTTCGTAGCGCCCTTTATCCTCGAGACTTAATGCAGTATCATCCGTAAAAAAAGTAAGTCCATTATTTCGATATGGGTTATTAAGATCAGTAAATAGTGGAGCATTATGGCAGTGAAAGCATTCTGCATCAGGAACAAATTCTCCAGCATCATCTTGGTCGAAGAAAAAGAAGCTTCCTCTCTGTGCAGATTCAGAAAGAAAACCATCGTTATAATAAAAAACACGATCAAATTTTGAATTCCCCATACTGATGAGGCTTCGCTCAAATTGAGCAATGGCCTTACTCGCTAACTCTTTACTGATATCGCAACTTTCATTTATACCAAATGCTTTTCTGAACATGCGAGGATATTTTGGATCACTACGCAACTTCTCCTCTACATTCTCCCAAGTATCATGCAGCTCAATGGGATCTTCTACTGGTAGTAGTGCTTGCTCCTCTAATGTAGATACACGACCATCCCAAAAAAGTCCCTTTTCAGCATAAATCAAATCAACCAATGGCATAGAACTACGCTTGCCTGCAATGCCATCTATACCTTTACTTATTGCAAGATTATCCGTATAGTTCCCATCTACGCCATGGCAGCTACCACACGACATAGTACTGTCAGCCGAAAGTATAGGATCGAAAAATAAGTGTCGACCTAATAGTACACCTGCAACGGTCATCTCATTATCCGGTGGCTGGTTAACAGGCTGAAACATTCTAGGAATTACAAGCTCTTTTTTTATAGGCTTATATTCTATGGAAGTAAGATCCTCGTTGGGAGTACACCTAGGTATATCTCCATCAGTGAACATATCATCATCCTTGCAGGACATGATCGTTAACATGATTATTAGAAGTATTGAAAATTCTTTCAAGTTAGATATTATTGATATTTAACTAACGGCAACGGCATACTGCTTATTGCTGCTACTAAAGTATAACATAATATCGCGAATAGGGTTCTGTATGATATTTTAAATTGCTTACTAGTTGACAGTAATGGCGCCATCGAAATTACTATTGAGCAATAGCATAATATCGTCGAGTGGATCCTTCGTTGTCTTCAGCTGCGTTGAAAAATCTATAGCTCGGATGCCACTATCCAAAACTTTCATTAGATCTATCTCAATTTCTATCTTATTAGTAATATCTGGAAGTACTTCAATCTGCTCCGTTGAAGATATCTTTTTATAATTTTGATTAAAACCAATGGTAAAATTAAAATTCTCATCAAAATTACCATCGCTATTATAGTCTACTTCACCTGCAATAACCAAAAATTTAAATCCGTTGAGGCTTTCATCATATCGATCTTGCGACCCTAGCGGATGATTAGCTCCGTATTCATCAGTAGTAGTCCTATTTAATTCTGGAGGTACCCCAATCCCAAAAGAAAAACCACTGTAGTCTCCAGTCGGTGCGCGGCCAACATTGAGTTTGTACCCTTCCTCAGCCGCAATATCTCCTTGAAATAAAGTCAGGTCAACATATTCTACTTCATCTAATGCAAAACTTTCATCCGCATTGACAATTGTCGTCAAGTTAGATACAAAAAAGGTAAAATCGGAGAATCTGATTCTCGAACCGTCCTTGTATGCATAAGGCCTGTTTTTGACAAGTGGACTACCGTCATAACGACCTTTCATAACTAATTCTATATCAGCAAATTCAAACTGCTGTGCTAGTTCATCATCAACACATGATGTCAAAATCAAACTAAATAGTACGATCGGAAATAATATTCTACAATACAAGGTCTTAAAGATTAGTTTTTTTTATCATTCTACTATGGATATACTTGATTTTAAATTTTCATTAATAATCAAGCTAATGTCCTCCATTGGTACATCAAATATAATGCCTTTAAATACTTCTAATGTGTTTATTCTCAAAAGAATGGGCAGGTTCTGACCTCTGACTGCAAGAATTGGGAGCGCAAAGTTTTGTGTTATTGGGCAAGGATCTGCTATTTCATGTACAATAAAACGTTCCTCATTCGATCTTTTGACGCGAAAACCAACTCTCCCCGATATAAATCGCCTGTCATTACTATTGTATAGCTTCGTATAGTCATTGCTCAGTGGATGGTTATCCAACACATTGACTGGATCTACAGCCGCAAGATTTGCTGGTATACCTATATTGTAGTTTAACTCATTATAGCCCGAGACACTCCTATAAGTGCCAAGCGTATACTGAAAGTTTTCGAAATCCACCAGTGCTATATTATCTGGAAAAGTCTGCTCTATAATGTCTCCTTGACCATCCGATGTACGAACACGTATGGACTCCAAGGTTTGTATACTGTCCCTTAGCGAATTATCCGTAGGGCGTATATTGGAAATAAAAAGATGGAAAGAATCTATTCGAATACTATCAGTTGAATTCTGTAAAGCATAATATCGTTTAAGTTTAAAATTCGTCGACATATTCGCTAACGTATCCTCTCCGGTCAACTTGTAAAATAAATTGAGCGACAATGTTGGATATTGACAGCAGCATTCGGGTGGCTTTCGGCAGCAGTCTACATCTGCGCTTACATCAAAGTTTCTAGCACTTACGTCTATGCATCCTTCAGTTGGCTCAGAGCAGCTATAAATTAATATAGACAGCAAGCAAATCAGGAAGATGACATCGTATCGGTTTACATATAGATCCATATCAACCCACGTGTTCCTTATATAATCGCTGGATAATTTGTTTCACCTGAGAAGAAAATTCCTTATTTAAGATCCAGTTGTAGTAATTTTTATCTTTCGTCAATACTTCCTTGACAGGAGTATTGATGTATTTCCCAAAGTTGAAAACAATGACTCCATCACTGTTATATTTTAGGCGTTGCGTAGCATCAATAGTTCGAAGATCAGAGGTAAACTCATGCAGCACCTTCATATCATTTGTAATCGGAGCCTTGATTGTTTCTTCTTCATCTACGATTAGATCCACCCCTTCATATTTACTTATTTGCCCCTTGAGTACATCCACCGTTGCACGTACATCTGCTAGTGCATCATGCGCGCCTTGAAGCTCTTTATTACAGTAAAATCTCAACGCTGCGCGTAAGGTCCTTGGCTCCATCTTATAAAAAATACGCTGCACATCCACGCTAGACCTACCCTCCATAGAAAACTCCATACCTGCGCGGGTAAATTCTTCCATCAGTATAGGTACATCAAAGCGTGCTGAATTATATCCAGCCACATCACCATCTCCAATAAAATCGAAAATCTCTTGCGCTACATCAGCAAATGTTGGTTTGTCAGCAACTACATCTGCTGATATACCATGAATGGCAAAAGACTCCGCAGGTATGGGAATAGTTGGATTTATTAGTAGCGATAATTCCACAGGCTCCTCTTTGCCAGGACTATATTTGATGAGTGCTATTTGTAGTATCCTATCTCTTACAACATTCAGACCCGTAGATTCTACGTCAAAGAATATAATATCTTTCTTAAGATTAAATTTCATTTAGCTGGTTTCTCGTTATGATGAGGAGCAATATATAATCACCTTGTCTCATAAAAATTATTCCGTAATATAGTAAGAAGCTCCATTAGTTATCATTTCGCTTAATACTCCTTTTTCATTTGTGTAAATAAAATAAGCTTCGACCCCATCTACCTCATCTATAAGTTTTCGAGCTTCATCCAATCCCATCACCATGCAAGCAGTAGCATATGCATCGGCCACTATGCATTCAGGAGCCAATACAGTTGCGCTCAATATTTCATTTTGCTCTGGATATCCCGTACGCGGATTTATAGTATGACTATACATTTTATCCCCAAGTTTAAAGTAATTTCTATAGTTACCTGAGGAAGCCATAGCAATATCAGTCAAGCGCATCTTTTTAAATACAGAGTTCACATCTGAGTCTATCAATGGTTTATTGATACCAATGATCCAAAAATCATCTTTGTCGTTGGTTCCTTTTACTTTTATTTCTCCGCCTATTTCTACCATATAGTTTAGTGAGCCCGCTTTTTCTAATAATAGTGCGACTTGATCCACAGCGTATCCCTTAGCTAGTGCAGAAAAGTCCAGTTGCAAGCCTGGGCTGTCTTTCACGAGATATTGCTTCTTTGCATCCGTCACCATTTTCTTATTTATCTTGACGAATCCTACGTCTGCACGTATTGCCTCTAGCTGTTTTTCATCTATCTCTGTCGGTTTTTTCTTATTCGGTCCAAATCCCCAATAGTTCACCAGCGGCATGACAGTCGGATCAAAAGCACCTTTGGATTTGTCATACACTTCTCTAGCTACATCAAAGTTTCTCTTGAAATGGCGGTATTCATTATCGTATACACGCGTATTCTGCAGTACCACATTTTCTTTCGCTTTGTTAAACATACTTATATAGGAGTCTTCCTCGTAAGTTGACACTTCATGATTGATGTCAACCAATAACTTATCTATATTACTCTTTATCTGGTTTATATTAGAAAGATCGCAAGTGATATTATAAGTTGTACCCATCGTCTCACCTGATACTTTATACAATTGGGAAGGACGCTTTGTGGAAGCTTTTCTCGTATCGCCTGCAGTTGGCGTATCATTGCAACTAATGCAGATGGCTGATATTGTCACCATCAAACAAAAAATGTACTTCATATTAATAGCCTAATTTAAAAACATTATACTTGCGACTTTATCGCTTGGACAAAAGTATCTAATTCTTCCAACTGCGTGTAGATATTTGGCGAAATTCTTATTCCTGATAGCTTTTCATTGTTGCTCATAGTGACGTGAATATTCCAATCCTTAAATAAACTATTTATTAGGTCTTGATTATCTACTCCATCTATACTAAGCAACAATATAACACTTCCAAATTCTGGGTCTAACGGACTTTGGATGTTTATACCAGGCAAACCTTTTATTTGATCTGCCACATATGTTTTCAAAAACTGTAGCCGCGCCATTTTTCTTTCCGTGCCCACTACATTGTGAAAAACAATAGCAGGCAATATACCTCTCTCCGCCGCGACATTTTTAGTTCCAGAATGCTCAAACTTTGACATACGTTTAGACTTTGGATTTGGACCAGCTAACAGTGGATATAGCTTTGCTCTCTTATCATCCTTTATATATAATATACCCGTACCAAATGGAGCACCCAACCACTTATGCAGACTGCTTGCTACATAGTCCGCATTCAGATCAGTAATATTTACTGGTCTCTGCGCCACGGTATGGGCAGCATCTACAAGTACTTCAGCATCGTATTTCTTGGCTAATTCTATAAGCTGTTTGAGAGGCACTACCTGTCCATTCCAGTTTGTAATATGTGTTATACAGACCAGTTTTGTTGAAGCATTTATCTGCGCAGCATATTGCCCTACGATATATTCGGCATCTGTACTTGGCAGATCCATTTCCACCCACTTCAATATTATGCCATCACGCTTTTCTCGTTGCATCCACGCAAATTTCATATGTGGATAATCATGCCTACTCAGTACCACCTCATCCCCCTTATTTAGTGGCAGTCCGAAAATTACTGTCTCCATTGCTTCACTCGTATTTCGCATGAGCGCTAGGTCATCTCGCTCGCAGCCTAGCAGTCTTCCTAATTCCGTCTTTATTAAATCTTTATCCTTTTCTATTACTTGCCACATGAAGTAGGATGGCATCTCATTACTTAGTCGGAGATAGTGATCAACTGCTTCTTGTACGATCCTTGGTTGAGGATTGACTCCTGCATTATTTAGATTTATATATTTGTTGCTGACTGTATATTGCTTTCTTATTTTCTTCCAAAATTTTTCACTCGAATCGTCACTTTCTATTAAATCCATCAATGAATCTTGATGGTCAGCTAGTACAGGATATGCGGCGAAGACTGCACTGCCCTTAAAGATATTTTTTATGAATTTTCTGCGGTTTCTCTTTCCCAATACTCATTTTTTTTTTGGAGCCTACCCATGAGGGTTCGCGAAAATGCGAATCCTCATGGGTCGCTATGTTACGTGACTCGGTATTCACCTCGGTCCCTCTGCTGCACTAAGTGTAGCACAAGAAAAAGCGCGAAAATGCGCTCATCCTTGTGCTACACTTAGCTTGCTCGGGACTGCTGCTAAAAAGCAGCACCACTTCACAGCGCTAGTCCAAAATTATATATCTCAGTTATAATTACTAAGTTACTAAATGCTTCGAAATATCATCAATTTCATCTTCTCCATATCCCTTCAGTTTCTTGAGTTTGAGATAATATTTTGCGAAGGTTGTCTGCATATATGGCATCAGCCATAAATATCCAATGCCCAACGTGAATAAACACAATATTGACCATGGAATAAATCTCAGACCCAAGACAAATATGTCCCATTTGTACCCATCTGTCAAATGCCAACTGTGTTTTAATGATTCTACAATTCCAAATTTTGGATCTTCAGCCAATATATAAAAGGTCATACTCCAACCTAATGAAAGTATAATTCCAGGCACTATAAGTAGAATCATTGCAAATCCAACACCTAACATCATCAGTATATACGTACCAATAGCTTCCCCAAAATGCTTAAATCCGTCGAAGATCATTCCTGCTTCTGCGTGTTCTCTTTTAGCAAATCGTAGACTCAACATCGCCAAGCTAAGTGAAAATGCTCCACCCACTAATACAGATGCAAATGGAATAAATGAGATAACCACCACAATAGCTATATATATTAAATATGCAGCAACGCCAATGCCCCACCTTCCAGATAGGTCATTTTTGGCCTCTTGCATCAACAACGATTGATTGATTTCTATTTTTTCAAGATAAGCATCCATATTTTCTATATTTTATTATTAGAGAATTTAAATATACTGAATCTTAGAGTCAATCGCAAAAGATCATTCTACTCTAACTTTAAGGGCGCGTACTCTTTGAAAAAAGAGGGTTGTACTTCCTCTACTTTTTGCTGATAATCTGACCAATTATTGGCGAAGAAATTATTTACTAACTGTAATACAGTATCCAATTTATCTTTAGCCTGAGCCTTAGCAATTTCTGCCATTTGACTCGGCTCGCCTTGTGCATTATAGATGTAGCGTTGGGCTCTATATAGGTAAGAATTAACCCGATCATCCGACCTTACTATTCCCTTTGCATCTGGTGGAGACAAGAACATATGTTGCAGTTGTTTTATAGTATCTTGCAAAGGCTTACCTAATTTCTCGAAAGAAAGCTGTACTGTATCGGGTGTAAACTCCATTTGCTTATTGACTAAATTAATAACCTTACTTGCCTCCTTTAGTCGATCAAAAGCAACTTTAGCTACATTAATAGTTGTATAAAATTCTTTTACCCACTCCTCATTTTGAGCTATTTGCTGGGCTGTTATTTCAAGCCTAGGATCTAAGTTCACTTCTATCAAAATAGAATCTTTAACACCATCATAAGTGCATACCATCTTATATGTTCCTGGCGCTACGGATGCACCACCCCCTGGAGGATCTGCATCCTCTTTTGGGTCTTTCCACGAAGGGAAGTGTACACCATCTCGTGTCATTCCCCATTGTATTCGATTCATACCTGGCTTCAGTTCCCTTGAGTAAGTTCTTAAAGTATCTTCGTTCATATCTACAATATTCATAAAGACTTTTTTTACAGATTTTTTCTTTTTTTCATCTTTGTCTACTTTTCCTAGAACATCTCCCGTTTTTGCTATGGAGGTATTTTTCATTTTACTTTTTGAATCTTTAATTGAAGTAGCATTATCTTTCTCCTCTCCGATTACTTTATCTTTGACCCACACCGTAATCATTGGATTTGCCGATTTATTTGTTCCTAAGAAAGTAGCGTCTGCAGTAAACCTTACTCCATCCACTGAGCGAATATTGGCTTGATAACCTACCGTAGAGGAGATAACTTTAAAGTCCTCTTTCAGTAAATCCCCTTTAGTTTTAGCTAATTCTCTTAGCACTGTGAGGTCATCAAATATCCAAGCTGCCCTTCCAAAGCTCCCTACTATGAGATCGTTATCTCTAGGATGGATCTTTAAGTCACGAGTAGAAACAGATGGATAATCTTCCATCCACTTATTCCAATTTTTGCCCTTGTCAAGGGAGAAATACAGTCCATAGTCTGTTCCTAGTATAAGCAAATTTTCTTCTACCGGATCCTGCACCATGCATAGGGTATGGCCCTTCACTTGATCAGGACTAGCAATACGCATAAAGCTTTGCCCAAAATTAGTAGTATGATAGAGGTAAGGTTGCCAGTCATTTTGTCGATAGTGATTGACCACAATAAATGCTTCCCCTGCATTCTTTTGCGAAACTTCTATGTAAGGTATCCAACAATTCTTTGGAGCACCAGGCATACGGTTTGCGAGATCTGACCAGTTTTCTCCTCCATCTTTAGTTAGCTGGAGCTTACCATCGTCAGTCCCCACCCAAATCACATCTTCATCTATTGGACTTGGCAGAATAGACAATATAGTAGCGTGATTTTCTGCGCGAGTTACATCAGGAGTCAGCCCACCTGTTTTGAACCCTGCTCTTATTTTGGTACTGTCGTTGGTAGTCAGATCAGGAGAAATAATCTTCCAACTCTTACCAGCATCCATGCTCTTGTGTACATATTGACTACCAAAATAAATGCTCTCCATATCAAAGGGATTTTGTGCAATTGCGGCGTTCCAGTTAAACCGCAACGCAATACCATCAGGATGCAGCGGTTTTGCCGAATAGGTATATCCTGTCTCCCTGTCAACATATCCGAGGTAGCCCCCTTGAGACATAGACCATAGATATCTACTATCGTCTTGCTTAAATACCATATCAAAGCCATCTCCAAACATAACCTCTCGCCAATCGGTATTGCGGATACCTCCTCGCTTCCAGATGCTGCTCGGTCCTACCCAAGATCCATTGTCTTGCATACCGCCGCCTATGTTATATGGAATCTCCATATCATAGTTTATATGATAAAATTGTGCAACAGGAATATTCTCAACAAAACGCCAATTGACGCCATTGTCACGTGATATATTGATCCCACCGTCGTTACCTTCTATCATAAAGTTTGGATCCGTTGGGTGTTGCCAAAATGCATGATGATCTGGATGTACTCCTTTTCCATAGTCAAGAATTGTTTCAAAAGTTTTACCCCCGTCTTCACTTTTAGATACATAGGTCCACAGATTCCACAGTCTATTTTCATTGCCACTATCCACAAAGATATCCGCATAATAGAAAGGTCTATTTCCTATATTCTTCTTTGACACTAATTTCCAATTCTCCCCTCCGTCTACAGATTTGTAGAGTCCATTTTCCTTTGCTTCGATAAGAGAATATAAAATATTAGGTTTGCTAGGTGCGAAAGAAATCCCAATTCTTCCGAGCTCTCCTATGGGCATTCCGTTATCTTTATTATTTAGTTTTTTCCAAGTCTCTCCACCATCATAGGTGATGTGCATTCCCGAGCCTGGACCTCCGGATTCAAAAGTCCATGGCTTACGACCAAATTCCCACATAGCAGCTATCATTTTTTTTGGATTAGTCGGATCCATAACTAAATCAGCAATGCCAGTATTTTCATTTTCATAAAGTACTTTATCCCATGTTTCTCCACCATCAGTGGTTTTGAAAACACCACGCTCAGGATTGCTCCCCCATGACTGTCCTTGTACACCTGCGTATACTATTTGCGTATTACTTGGGTCTATAAGTATTCGATGAATAACTCTAGTTTTTTCTAAACCCATCAGCTTCCATGTCTTACCACCATCAATGGACTTAAAAATACCTTCCCCACTATTTTGTGAATTTCTAGGGTTCCCTTCTCCAGTGCCTACCCATATTTCTGCGGGGTTTTGCTGGTTGATCGCTAGTGAGCCGATAGACTGCAGGGGGGCGTCATCGAAGATAGGTTCCCATCGAACACCCGCGCTTTTGGATTGCCACACCCCTCCTGAGGCGGTGCCTATAAAAATGTTTTCTGGATTAGATAAATCAACGTCTATACAGGTTACTCTCCCACTCATCCCAGCTGGACCAATATTTCGCATTTTGAGATTTTCCAATTGACTCACATCAATTTTCTGTGCTAGCAGTCCATTTACTAGCATACACATAAATACTAAGATATAACTAATTCTCATATTGGTATCATTAACCTTGCTGAAAATCCAGCATTGCTAAAGTATTGAAATAAGTTGGTATTAGAAGGAAAAATTCGAATGATCTTTTATGAGCTTACGCTTATAATATGGTCTCTGAGATAGTATTGATTTTATCACTCTCAGGTAAGGTCATCATGTGCGAACCTCCGTCCACCACAAAATCACAATCCACATTTCTGATGAGAATAGTATGATCCTTTGACCCATGAATATGGATAATATCATTATGATGCTCAGTACGTTCCCAATTCATAATAATGGAAATAGTCTTCAATAGAAATATCGGATCTTTGTCGATGATCATTTGTTTAAAAGTTTCTCTTTCCTTCCATCGATCAAGCTCTACATAGGTTGAAAAATCGGGTGCTCCACTTCACATATATTTTACTGGCTAACTTATAAAGCGGATCCTATTTTTGAAAATTAAAACTTCGGGGTAGTTCTTTCATACCTTTTGCACTAGCTATAGTTTTCTCTGGCTCTCGGAAATCGCACATCTCTGTTGCCAACATACCGCCTAATGAAACCCCAAGTAAAATATAGGGCTTAGTCTTGTCTATTTGATCCGATAAAGTGCAAGTGTATTCTTCTAAACTTGCCTTAAAGGTTGGGGAATATAAGACTATTAGCAAGAATAATATTAATTGCTCATCTCTCTAAATTACAAATAAAATTCTTCTAGGTTGCATACCAAAAGTCTAGAGCGGAATGTAGTATCTACTTAAAACCTTCTATTCCGTTCACAGTAGTATATTTAAAACTCAATTTCTTATCAGGATTGATGCGCTTAAATGCAGACTGCACCATAATAGTCCCTTCGTGAAAACCACAAAGAATCAATTTCAATTTTCCTGGATACGTATTAATATCTCCAATGGCATATATACCTGGTACATTTGTACTATAGTCTAAGGTGTCGACCACGATAGCATTTTTGTGAATATTTAGTCCCCAATCGGCTATGGGTCCAAGCTTTGGAGACAATCCAAATAAGGGTATAAAATGATCGGTAGACTGAACAATCTCTCCTTTCTCTTTGTGTTTTACTACTACATCAGTTAGTTTATCTTCTCCTTTTAAGCCTACTGCTTGCGCGTTGGTCAAGAGGTTTACTTTGCCGTTTGCAGATAATTCCATTACTTTTTCTACAGAGTCCAATGCACCCCGAAAATCAGAACGTCGGTGTATTAACATTACCTCACTAGCTACGTCCGCAAGATAGATAGTCCAGTCTAGAGCAGAGTCTCCTCCACCTGCTATCACGACTCTTTTATCTCTATAGAATTCTGGATCCTTTATGATATACTCAACCCCTTTGTCTTCGAACTGCGCTAGATTGGGAATAGGTGGTTTACGTGGTTCAAAACAACCTAGCCCACCAGCAACACAAATAATAGGTGCATTAATTTTAGTGCCTTTATTGGTAGTCAATACGAAACTATCATCATCTAGACGCTCAATACTTTCTGCGCGCTCTCCTAGGGTAAAGTCTGGCTTAAAAGGCTTGATCTGCTCCATTAAGTTATTCACAAGTTCTCCTGCTAGGATACTTGGAAATCCTGGAATATCGTATATAGGTTTCTTAGGATAAATTTCTGAAAGTTGTCCACCCGTTTGTGGTAGTGAATCTACCAGGTGACACTTGAGCTTGACCAGTCCCGCTTCGAATACGGTAAAAAGACCACACGGCCCTGCTCCTATGATGAGAATATCTGTTTTTTCCATTACTTGAAAATTGAAGCTACAAAAGTACTTTTAATTTATGAATAGCAACACCGCAAAATTTGGAATGTTGAGTTGTACAGATTTATGATTTCAGAATTTCAAGGCATGAATGGCTACCGCTGAGAGACAACCATATGACAAATATAAAAGCGAATGGCAAAATATATAAAGGAAATTCACTTGCGCTCGCGGTAGAAGCGATATGTAAGTGCATAGATGAGTAATGAAGGAAGGAGACGTGCAGGATGAGTACCGTTGTACAACGGGAAGCGAATACAAACGACGACTATACTGAATAGTCAGCTAGGCGCTGGAATACAAGCGGATGACGGGATATAGCGCCCAATATAACACCCTTATAATTAACCTACTCGATCTGGCACTCAGTCAATAATTCACTTTGAACGCCCTTAATCTCGGCAGTCAACTTGGGGATGTCACCAGACCAATCAATATTGAGAATTCCATAATTGAGTTGTGCCATAATACCACCAACTCTAAACTTATTTGGTTCTTCACGATGTTTGCTCCAGGTGTGTGTCATGCCACTACTAGTAACCTCATAAAGGGGCACGGATAAGCCAGGAAGCAGCATCATAGAAATCTCTGCGATGTGACGGTCACCACTGATCAAAATGGGGCATGCGGGATTCGTTTTTTCCATCATCTTTAAGAATTTATGTCTTGCTGCTGGAAAATTTGCCCACTTCTCATAATCATGTTCTCTGGGTATAATCTGAATACTAGAAACGATAATATGTACATTAGCATCCGATAAAGTAAGTTGTTTTTCGAGCCATTTCCACTGCTCAAAACCCAGTACATCGCCTTGCTTATTTGGTAAGTATCTTGCTTTACCTTTTTGTGGATTAGTTTCTAATTCATCACGAAAATATCTAGTATCAAGCAAGATAATTTTTACGCGCTGGTCATCTGGGCCAAAAGTGTAGGACTGATATGCCCCTGCACGCTTATGTACAGGACGCTCAGCATCTACATCTAAAAAACTCATTAACAAACCTTTGCTTTGCTCTTTTTTAGGATAGCTCTTACAGGCATCATTTCTACCGTAGTCGTGATCATCGTAGATCCCAATTACGGGAACTTGGGCTAGAAATCTTTGATAAGCAGGATTGACTTTTTGCTTTTGATATTCATCTGCTTTCAAACGCATATCTTCCGTATCTGCATAGATTATATCACCACCCCAGATCCATAAATCGGGTTTGTCCGCGGCTATATATGGCCATATACTTTGTTCTTTTTTCTGATTATTACACGAGCCGAAAGCAATCTTTGTAAGCTGCTTATCTAAGGACAGTGGCATTTTTGAAAACTGTAAATTCTGAGCATTACAACCTATGCCAATAGTGGTACATATGAAAATGGAGACAAGAAATCGTTTTATGTAGTTATACATCATATTGCATGTAGTAAATGCCCGCCTTAATGCGAACTTGATCTAAGAGTTGTATGAGTTTGGCACTAGAGTCCAGTGACATAAGATCACTTTCTGCCTGTCCTAAACGGATACAACGTGCTACTTCATCCGCTTCATACTTATAGCCATTACAATTATACTTAAAATTTGAGATTTTTCTGTTTTTATCTCTAATTCTTAAGTCATAATTATTGGGTTCGTGAAATCTACTGTCTACATGCAACGTCCCATGCTCCCCCGTAATGACTAATTCCGTTGGTGTATCTTCAAGTAGGGTACAATGAAGCAAAGCTGTGCAAGTATCTCCATAATTTAAATTAATATCTACTTTTTCATCCACACCTGTATCCCCAAATGATGCATTCGCAACAATGCCGGTGGGGCTTCCAAGCAAGTCTAAGGCTGCAAAAATGGGATAGATACCTATATCCAATAGAGCACCTCCACCTAAGGCTTTCTTAAATAAGCGATTATGCTCTTTCGGATTTGCTTCGAAGCCAAAGTCAGCTTTGAGTTGTATGATCGGACCCAAGACTCCACTATCTACGATCCGCTTTACATCTATATAATGAGGCAAAAATCGAGTCCATAAAGCTTCCATCAGAAAGACATTATTTTTTCTAGCGATATTTATCATAGCAGTTACCTGATGGCTATTAATAGCAAGAGGTTTCTCACATAAAACAGGAATACCAGCTTGCAGACACATAACAGTATTGTCATGGTGTAGACTATGCGGAGTAGCGATATAGATGGCATCCAAATCACCAACCGCTAGAATCTCTTCGTAACTACCAAAAGCGTGCTTCGCACCGTATAATTTGGCAAAGTCTTTTGCTTTATCTATTGATCTAGATGCCACAGCATGTATCACTCCATTTTTTGAAAAAGGCAAGTCCGCAGCAAATAAGTTTGCTATTTTGCCTAAGCCTATTATCCCCCATTTAAATTTATCGTCCATATTCACTTTCCCCGTCGATTGAATAAAAACTAAAATTAAAGAAAGCTTTCTTATCTTCCCCACTTATGCAATAGAAAAAAGGCCAAATTTAGATGCAAGAAATTGATTTACACTCTTTTGAGTTCAGTCCTGACCAACTTATACTCTTAAACTTTTGTCTTGCATTTCTAATGTTTGCAGTAGCCTTGGATATAAAAATCACTGACTTTCAAAAAGCACTTGTCCGACCAAAAGCCTTGCTTGTTGGTCTAAGTTCCCAACTTATTCTTTTACCCTTATTATCCATTTCACTCGTCTACGCTTTCAGACCTGCAGATTCTATTGCACTTGGTATGATGCTGATAGCTGCATGCCCAGGCGGTAATGTGTCTAACTACGCTGTGCATTTGGCAAAAGCTAATACTGCTATAAGCATTTTGATGACTAGTACAACTACTGTGTTGGCTGTGGTATTAACTCCGTTGGCCTTTAGTATATGGACTAGATTTATTCCTGTGAGCAGTCAAATCTCTATCAGTGTAGAACCAATGCAAATGATAAAAACAGTGTTTTTACTAATATTTGTACCGCTGGTATTGGGTATGACAAGCAATCACTTTTGCCCAAAATTTACCTTAAAAATTACTAGACCTATAAAAACAATATCGATGATCATCTTTATTAGTTTTGCGCTTGTGGCGATCTATATGAAGTTTGATGATCTACTCCAATACGTGCACTGGGTATTCGTTATAGTGCTTGTGCACAATGCATTAGCTTTTATGATGGGCTATGGCTATGCTCGCTTGCTAAAGGTACAGGAGTATACCGCTAGAGCTATTACCATCGAGACGGGAATACAAAATACTGGGTTAGCGTTAATTTTAATTTTTAACTTTTTTGATGGATTAGGTGGGATGGCTATTATAGTCGCATGGTGGGGAATATGGCAATTAATCACTGGATTTATCCTTGCAACATTTTGGGGCAGAATGCCAGTCACTCCAAATTAAATTTGGTCAGAACTCATTTGTTTTTAGCAATTTATGCATTAGGGTACAAAATATTCCATCAGTTTGTGTACCTTCGTTGTACCATTAAAGTGACTTAGTCTTAAGTTATGCGTAAAAAGGTTAGTGGAAAACGTATTGACAATATCATTAATTTAATAAATTCATAATCCAACATACTCGACCTAAAATAATTATACTTACTATATATTATTTACTGAATAATTTAAAATTCAAAATCGGAAATCTATGTCTATTAATTTATTAAAAATGCTACAGGACCAAATTGGCAGCCCTGTAGTTGATCAAGCAAGCAAATTTTTAGGAGAAAGTTCAGCGAACACTTCTTCAGGAATTAGCGCACTCTTGCCAACTGTACTTGGCGGCCTTGTCAATAAGGGTAATACTGAATCCGGTGCTAGTGGCATTATGGATATGATAACTAAAGGAAACTTTGATGGTAGTATCCTCGACAATCTCGGCAATGTTTTTAGTGGTGGAAGCTCTACAAGTAACTTTATGAATGCTGGCAGTCTTTTGACTAGTTCCTTATTTGGAGGGAGTAAGTTGGGCTCAGTACTAGATGTTGTAACGAAAGTAACAGGTATGAGAAGAAGTTCTTCTTCAAGCCTAATGAACTTATTAGCACCTATAGTGATGGGTATGCTAGGAAAGCAAGTAAAACAAAATGGACTGAATGCATCTGGATTGATGAAGATGCTGATGGGTCAGAAAGATCATGTTGCTGCTGCTATGCCAGCTGGTATGGGATCTATACTTGGATTTGGCAATATGAAAACCCCAGTAACGGAAACTGTAGGCGCGGCTACTACTAGGACTGCTACTGCAGCAAGAGAAACGGTAAGAGAAACTGCAAACGTCACTACAGATGTCGCTAAGACAGGTGGATCATGGATTCGCTGGGCACTTCCTCTAGTAGCTATCGTAGCCTTAGGTGCATGGTTGTTTAACCGAGGTGGAGCAGACCAAATGGCCGACATGGCTGGCGATGTAGAGAGTGGAATAGTCAAAGGCGCTAATGATATCGAGAATGCTGCTACTAAAACCGTGAACGCTGCTGGTGAAATGGCTAATGATGCGGCTGGTAAAGTCAGGAATGGAGCTGACGCAACAGGTAATGCTATTAACAACGCTGCTGAAAAAATGGAAAATAAAGCAGAAAATATGGCTACTAATGCTAAGAACGCAGCTGGTAATATGGCTGATAGTGCTGAAGATGAGGCTGATAAATTAGGTGCGAAGATCAAAAATGCCGCTAATAAAACGGGTGGTGCGATAGAAAATGCTGCAGATAAGACAGGGAATGCAATCGGAAAAGCGGCTAACGCTACTGGCAGTGCACTTTCTGCTGGTGCAACCAAAGCGAAAGACGCGTTTATCGGCATGTTTAAGAGTGGCTCTAGCGCCCCAGCTTATACACTAAAAGAAATTACTTTTGATCCTAAAAGTAATAAAATCACTGACTACGATAGAGATGAAGTAATGGCTTTGGCAGCGGCACTTAAGTCAGATCCAAACGCTAAAGTAGAAGTTCAAGCTTTCTCTAACGCCGGCAAAAATGCAATTGAGAATAAAGTGATTGCCATTTCTAGAGCAAAGGCCATAGAGACAATGTTAACCACGCTTGGCGTGAAGAGCTCTCAATTATCCACTAAAGGTATGGCGGCAAAAGCAGCTACTGATGCTAATAATGTGCAGATCGTTGTGCAATAATTGCAACCTCACGCAATAGTATAATTGCAAAATATATAGACAGCTGGTTCTTTTTGGATCAGCTGTTTTTTTGTACCTATGAAATGCATCAAATTATAAGTCTATTTATTTGGGCGATACCTAGCCTTACAAACTCCCATCCCACACTAATCCTCGCTTGTTTTGTAAAACTAGGTCCGAGCTATACAGGGGTGCGCATCCGCTCCCGTCCCGACGAAAATATCGGGACCACCGAAGAAAAGTTTCGATGCCCTTCCTATCTCTATCGCAAAGTATAATTCTTAGTGTAGAAGATATTTGGTTACTATACACGTGGTGACCTATCTACAATCTCTTTTTTTATATAAGTTCAAATTAACATAGGGTTAATATAGGAAGCATACCTTTGATAATTAGCTTGAAGGTAACATCTTGCATTTCAAAAGAGAAAAATGCAAATGTGTAAGATACTCTTAGCCAATCTGTAATGCTTTTTATTGTATTATTACCTCATAATTAATTCTTGCCAATAGCTTTTGGTCAAGTTTTACTAAAGAACCATTAACAACACAAAAAACCAATTATATGGATTTCGGATTTTGGGACATAGTTCAGATCATAGGCGCTTTGGCCTTTTTCATTTATGGAATGAAAATTATGAGCGATGGTATCCAGCGTGCTGCTGGCTCACAATTAAGAAATATCCTGCGTAGCATGACCAAGAACCGTTTTCTTGGAGTCTTTACAGGGTTTTTAATCACAGCTTTAGTTCAGTCGTCCTCTGCCACGACGGTAATGACAGTATCATTTGTAAATGCTGGACTGCTTTCATTAGTAGAATCTGCAGGTGTGATGATGGGTGCTAATATAGGCACAACTATTACAGCTTGGATAATTTCCGTTCTAGGATTTAAAATAAAACTAAGTGCATATTCCTACCCTCTATTTGCGATTGGTATTCCATTATTTCTAGCGAACAGTGGAAAGTGGAAATATTGGGGACAATTTCTAATCGGTTTCGCTATACTTTTTATCGGGCTATCGGAATTAAAAGATTCCATGCCTGATTTAGAATCCAATACTGAGCTCTTAGCTTGGATCCAGAATGTGAATAGCTATGGCATATTTTCGAGAATACTGTTTGTATTAGTTGGTGCCTTAGTGACTATAATGGTACAATCATCGAGTGCCGCTATGGCCGTAACCTTGACACTTGTCTACACGGGGTGGTTACCTTTAGATGTCGCGGCGGCAATGGTGTTAGGAGAAAATATAGGTACTACGATCACTGCAGAGTTAGCATCCCTAGTAGGAAATGTGACTGCTAAGCGATCCGCCAGAATTCATTCTGCCTTCAATATTATTGGCGTAACTTGGATGGTAATAGCCTTACCTTTCGTTATGGAATTTATCAATATGTTTGTCGAAAATTTTTCACATCTATTTGACGGGTATGTCCCTGTAGATGGAAATGTAGATGCTAATAATGCTATGCAAACTTACAAGCTATCGGCGTTTCATACTATTTTCAATCTTCTGAATGTTTTGATCATGTTACCCTTTGTGCCCTGGCTAGTAAATTTGGCTACATGGTCAGTAAAAGGTAGTGACGATGAGGATGAGATTGAAGGCAAACTAAGATTCATAGGATCTGGAATGCGTACACCAGAGTTAGCTACTATAGAACTACAAAAAGAAGTAGCTCACTTCGGTGAGATCACCGCTAAAATGTCCGTATACGCTAAAAACTTAATAAACTCTACAGATTCAAAAGAGCAGAAGAAAATGCTGAAAAAAATCAAAAAATATGAGAAAATAACGGATAGAATGGAAATAGAGATTACGGAGTATATGACCAAGCTATACAATCAAGAAATTACTTCTAAGACAAGCATAAAATTGAGATCCTTCCTCAATATTAGCAATGACCTAGAAAGGATTGGTGATATATATTTTCAAATCTCAAAGACAATTGAAAATAAAATAGAAGATAAGGACTATTTTCTACCTGAGCAGCGCGAGAACCTCAATAAAATGATCGACGCAGTAGATGTAGCATTTAAAATCATGGTTCAAAACATGAATAATCCTAGCTATAGTGATGTATCAAAGGAGCCCGCAGAAAAAGCTGAGAGGGCAATCAATAAATTGAGAGATAATCTACGAGAGCAAAATAACAAACGTATAGGGAACGGAGATTATAGCTCGAAGACAGCTATGATCTACAATAATGTTTTCTCCTCACTAGAAAAGGTCGGAGACCATATTATCAATGTAACTGAGGCCATAAAAGGAGAGATATAAAGGTATTGTTCTGCTGCAAAAGGATAATAGTTAAGGTAAAGAGTCATGAAAGCTAACCACTTTTATGACTCTTTTTTTAGGAAGTATCACACGCAAAAAGCAAAAGCCAGATTAGGCTAAATTAATTTTTTATCTTTAATATTATTGATTTCACATTCACATGAAAATTAAATGCCAGAATACGATTTACAAGATCCAACCGACTTAGATATTATGCGCGGTCAATTCAATATGCATACCTCGGAAGATTGGCAAGAGTATATAGATATCGCAGAAGAAAGAGGGATTGGCTATAAAAATGTCAAGATACTAAAGACAGCGCAGCGCAAAGCGGGAATAGCCAAATACCTTAGTCCCAAGGTCATAAATTGGGTTCTCAATTTGGTAGAGCGGCTGGATTTGGAAAAAGAAGAGGAGGAGTAGCGTTATTTTTATTGCTGAACTATTATGTATTGGACTAGTCAATCATGGGATAGAAGTACTTCTTAATAAAATGAGGCGATGCGAACAGCTATAGCCCTAAAAGGACGAGGGATAGTAGCGGTATACCAAGATGTAATGTCTGGAAGCGAATGGCTTGGTGTAGTAGTGAAGAGCCCGGCACTGTGCTGATGTAGCTCTTGCGAAATCAGCGATAGTGCGGCCCCATTTAGATAAAAAACTAATGTGGCAATTTACTTCTAAGAATTCCGTAGAAATAAGTGCCTAATAACGCACTTAATATGACTATCAAGATAGACCAAACACCATGACCTACTAAGGTAAACATCGGTCCTGGACAAGCACCAGTCATAGCCCAACCTAGGCCAAAGATAATTCCACCTATAAGATATCTAGCAATACTCATAGTCTTTGGGGTGAAATTTAAATCGGATCCATCTATAGTTTTCACCTTTGCTTTTTTCAAACTAAAAGTCATCAATGCAGCTAATACGACTGCCGTGCCAATAATGCCATACATGTGAAAACTTTCAAAACGAAACATTTCTTGTATCCTAAACCAGCTGATGGCTTCTGACTTCGTCATGACGATACCGAAAAGAATGCCGGGAAAAATACACTTCAAGTTTTTCATAGTGCGATGATTAAAAAGTTAAGATAGCGGGAAGAATAAACCAAGTCATTAGTAGTCCACCAATAAAAAAACCTATGACAGCAATTAGCGAAGGCAATTGTAAATTGGATAAACCACTTATTGCGTGACCAGATGTGCATCCACCAGCGTATCGAGATCCGAAGCCCACCAAGAATCCTCCGACTATAAGTAGAAACAAATTTTTAGGTTGCCAAAAAGTTTCTAGCGAAAAAATTTCTGCGGGAACATAGCCCATACCTTCTTGCAATGTGGCAGGTGTAATAATACCTACTGTAGTCAAATAGTCCTGCGTCGCTTGTGATATCTGCACGGGCTCAGGACTAGCGAGGTATGTAACAGCAAGATATCCACCTACTATAGCGCTAAATATAAATACCAGATTCCATAGGTTGTCCCTCCAGTCAAAATTGAAAAAAGAATGATTTCTTCCTGCTCCAACAATAGTACATAATGTCCTCAAGTTGGAAGAGGCTCCGAAGCTACCACCAAACCAAAGAAGCAAAAACATTACAAATACAATCCCTGCTCCCGATACGCTCCAGTGCCAAGGTTGTGATATAAATTCTATAAAGTTCATGTGTAAGTTAAAATTTTATTTCTTTTCTTGTATTTTCTTAATTACTTTCCAAGTGCCACCATTCTCTACATTAGTGAAGTTATTCTCTAGAAGCATATTTTTAGCTTTTCCACTTCTGAATCCACTTCTACAAAAAACAACTATAGCGCTTTCACTCTTTAGTTCTGATAATCTACTCTTGAGTTGATTATAAGGAATATTATTAGATCCCACTGCACTACCACCAGAAAATTCTCTAGTTGTGCGTACATCAATCAATGTAGCACCGCTATTTACAAGTTTTATAATTGTTGGATCCGTATCGGACTTTAACCCTAATTTAGTTATTATATTTTTTAGCATTCTGGTTACATTATAGATTTACACTCAAAAGATTTAATTATTTTATTGAATTATAGTGTAGTAGGACAAACAAATTTAGATATAGGTATTTTAGTTTCCGCAATTGCTTTAAACCCACCTTGAACATCAATCATATTATGGTAGCCTCTGGACTTCAGAATAGATATCGCAATCATGGAGCGATATCCACCTGCGCAATGGACATAAAAATCTTTCTCTTTTGGAAATTCTGCAAGCTGCGCGTTCAAGTTGCTAAGCGGTGTATTCTTAGCATTTAAGACATGCTCAGATAAGTATTCTGACTCCTTCCGCACGTCAAATATTCGGGATTTAAATTCAGTGTAGGCGGCTTCCAAATCCGAAGCTGGAACTGATGATACAGTATCTACTTCGTTGCCTGCCTCTTCCCATGCATCGATACCACCATGTAAATATCCTAAGGTGTTGTCAAAACCTACTCTGGACAATCGTGTTACCGCTTCCTGCTCTTGCCCTTGTGATACTATAAGAATGATAGGCTGCTTCACATCTATAATCAACTCCCCTACCCATGGCGCAAAAGACCCATTCAATCCAATAAATATACTATTCGGAATGTGACCTGTAGCAAAATCGAATGGAGTCCTGACGTCCAGCATTACAGCACCAGTTTCATTGGCAAGCAATTCAAATTCTCTAGGAGACAGGGGTTTGGTACCCGCTGCAAGTACAGTATCAATATCCTCATAACCTTCCTTATTCATTTTTACATTGAGTGGAAAATATAATGGTGGTGGAGCAAGATCAGCCGTTACCTCCTTGATAAATTCTTCCTTTGACATATCAGCTCGTAATGCATAATTTATTTTCTTTTGATTACCTAGTGTATCTACTGTTTCCTTCATCATATTTTTTCCACAAGCAGAACCAGCACCATGCGCTGGATAAACAATTACGTGATCAGGCAGCGGCATTATTTTATTTCTGAGGCTATCAAAAGAGTATCCCGCTAAATCTTCCATCGATAGCGATCCTGCTTTTTGCGCTAAATCTGGCCTTCCCACATCCCCTAAGAATAGAGTATCCCCGGTAAAAATTGCATGTTCCTTACCATATTCATCTAGCACTAAATAGGTCGTACTTTCCATAGTATGTCCAGGCGTATGTAAAACCCTTACAGTGATTTTGCCTACCTTAAACTCTTCTCCATCTTTCGCGATATGAGCTTCATAAGTTGGATTTGCATTGGGACCAAAAACGATTGTAGCTCCAGTTCTTTCTGACAATGTCACATGCCCACTTACGAAGTCAGCATGAAAGTGAGTTTCAAAAATATACTTAATTTTGACTCCATCACGCCTAGCTCTTTCGATATATGGAGATACCTCTCTTAGCGGATCTATGATCGCAGCTTCCCCACCGCTGTGGATATAGTACGCACCTTGCGCAAGACAGCCTGTATATATTTGTTCTATTTCCATTCTATATTATTATTATATATTACTAATCATTTTATATTTTACTCCTTATTAAGTACTATACTAAACCACATTGAGCCATGCAGTCTAACAGTTTCAAAATTGAATTATCGGCAAGAGCATAAAACACCTGTTTCCCATTTTTTTCTGATTCTAATATGCCGTTATCCTTCATCTTTGCTAGGTGATGAGACATCATACTAATTTCGCATTCATTACCTATACAAGCACAAAGTGAGGATACATCCATCGGCTTACCTTGTCCTAACAACTGTAGTATTTCCAATTTTACGGGATGACCTATAACTTTAAGTAATCTTGCTGATGCTTGTAATTTTTCCTTTGAAAGTAAAGCATTTGACTTTTTCATAAGACGAAGATACAACATTTTAACATATATTCAAGTGATTAATTGTTAAAGTATTTAATTGATAAGGCAATAGCCTAATTTCTTTCTGAAGTTTGTTGTTACAGAAGTGTTTGATGTCTTCAATGATCAACGTGTTTTAGTAGCGTAAAATAATATTGTAGTATTAATGCAAGCTAGTATAGTACTCCTAAGTGTATTTTTGGAGCGGGAACTCACATGTATAAGATAGTAGTATTTTACATCCATATATTAAATGATATATTTGTGAAATTGAAAAGCTATAAGGAAAATCGTATCATTGCTGAGAATCATGTATTAGGATGATTATAATCTATGTTATCTAACCTTTAATGAGAAGAGGTACGTATAAACTATTAGTGGATACTAAGAGGTTGTATGATTGACGATTGCAAAATAAACATTAAATGAAAATAATAGAAGATTTAAGTTTAATTGAGAAATATCAGATGCAGTTAAAGAGCAAGTTCTTTTTTAAAGCGGACAAAAAAATTAAGCCCGTCTTAGCTTGGAAATCTCCAGCTGCAAAAGTCCCATATGAAGTAAATTACCTAAGCGCTCATCGTATATGGGGATGCTACATGCTAGATCCACAGAATTCTACTAGGCATTGGAATGGCTTCGGTGTAGGAGAACCAACTACAGCCAAGGCAACAGTCATAGATTTAATAATCTCTTTTCCAAATACTAAAGATGATAAGGAGCAAAATGCCGCCTTTATCGAAAATGAGAAAGGAGAGATTCTGATTGGCCATACAGGTGATGTATACAGAGGTAAAACACTCTTCTGGGAAAAGTACTCCGGTGAGGAAATCTATGCAGAGTATCAAGATGCATCGCAAGAGAAGTTTGCTTTTGTCGCAAATCTCACTCAAGGAGGATACTTAAAGGAAATTGCCTCTTTCGCGAAGATGGTTAAGCTGATAAAGAAAAAATAAGTCTATATTCAGATTAAGCTTTGAAACCACCTTTTCACTTAGAGATATACAAATTTTGACCTGATGCAAAGGTCAATAATTATATCCTAAAATGACAGTATAGGATCATATTGTTTGGAGAATAAGCAATAATGGAGTTGGCCTAACTAAAAATAATTAGAAGAAAGTTCTAAATATCAACCATTCTAAGAATTATAACTATTACCTTGCTCTCGGACAGTGCTGATAACTGTTATTTTCATTTGCTTTGCTCTATTTATTGTATAGAAATCAAGCATAATTACGTCCAATTGGATATTTATTATAAAAAATGAAACATTTTCAGAAAAGGTGTTGTTTAAAATATCGGTAGGGATATCAATTAAGTTATTCCGCCATTTTACAATTTTATATTTTAATAATGAGTAACGGTACAGTTAAGTTTTTCAACGAAGGCAAAGGATTTGGATTCATCACACCAGACGATGGTGGAAAAGATGTTTTCGTCCACATTAATGGTCTAAACGGCATTTCAATCAATGAAGGAGACAAAGTTTCTTTCGATGTTGAGGAAGGACAAAAAGGATTAAATGCAGTAAATGTGACAATGTCATAAATTACAGCACTTAAATTCTAAGTTATATTGGCTCATCAATTTATTTTGATGGGCCATTTTTCGTTATGCTCCTATTTTATATTAAATAAATCAAATGTGATATTATCCTTTGCATGCATTATATTGCGGGCCGCTGGTCTTTCCGAGCTGGGGCGAGTTTAACTTCCTTTTTAGTACATTTACATACTTACAAGTAATATACTTAATGTCAACATACAATTTTGGAATAGCAATACACGGCGGAGCGGGTACCATCGAGAAAAATTTAATGACTATTGAAAAAGAGTCAGCCTACAAATACGCTTTAGAAAATGCCATCGATGCAGGGTATGATGTGCTCCAAGCTGGTGAGACTGCCATTGCAGCTGTAGAAGCAGCGGTTATAGAGTTAGAAAATTGCCCATTATTCAATGCAGGAAGAGGAGCCGTTTTTAATTCCATAGGGCAGCATGAAATGGACGCTAGTATTATGGATGGTAAAACGCTTCATGCAGGAGCAATTGCCGCAGTTAGAAATATAAAGAATCCGATCACCTTAGCAAATATTGTCAGAGAACATTCCGACCATATCCTCCTAGTTGGGTCAGGTGCCCTGGAATTTGCAGAGAAGTTTGATGTCAAAATTGAAGATGATGCTTACTTCCATACAGACCAAAGGTATGAGCAATGGCAAAAAATAAAAGGTAGTGATAGCTTTCAATTAGACCATACATCAGATAAGAAATATTTAGGTACCGTGGGCGCAGTGGCACTAGACAAGAATGGCAACCTCGCTGCCGCGACATCCACGGGCGGAATGACGAATAAGAAATACGGTAGAATTGGTGACAGTCCACTTATAGGAGTCGGAAATTATGCAAATAATAAGACCTGTGCGGTATCGTGCACTGGTAGTGGGGAATACCTTATGAGAGCTGTCTCAGCATACGATATATCCTGCCTGATGGAGTACAAAGGATTGACCTTGCAAGAAGCAGCAGAATTTTCCATTCAAGAAAAACTTACAGCAATCGGAGGCGATGGTGGCGTAGTGAGTATCGACCAATTGGGGAATATCGCAATGGTATTCAATTGTGACGGTATGTACAGAGCTTCTCGAAATATTAAAAGTAAAAAAATCGCTATCTATAAGTAGCGCCTAGCTCATAGGTTTTTCTTCGCCAAGCACTTGGATACTTCTAGTAGAGATTTCAAATGTATCTCCATTAGCAAGCACATGCACAGTAAGATCACTCAATGTCATAGGTGTACCTTCTGGCAAAATATCAACATTGTTATGCGCCAATTTGCTTGGATCAAATATGATGGCCATACCCGAACCTATCACCGTAAGATGATTACAATTTTTAATAATCATGCCTGTATCTTCTGCCAGACCGACACCGAGCAGATGAGAAAACTTGGCTACTGCTTCAGTCAATCTCCCAAATCGGCCACGCTTTATAAAGTGAGAATCAATGATCAAACCTGGGATAAACTTCATTCCTTCACGCATATCCACAGACCCTTTTAGTAAAGCTTCAGTACTACTTCCTCCTGAAATCATTTCGCTGGACATTGCCATTGCGCCCGCACTCGTACCTGCAATCACTATATTATCATGCTGAAAGCGATGCTGAAGAATTCGATGCATCTCTGTGCCACCGATGATGTCAACTATTCTCGACTGGTCACCTCCAGAGAACATCATACAATTGGCATTCGATACTTTTTCTAAGAGGTCTTTATTCTCAGCATCCGCACTAGTCACAATATCTAATACTTCTACGTTAGTGCATCCTAGCAGATCGAAAGCACTTATATAATTCTCCCCGACCTCTTTAGGTATTCTCGAAGCTGTAGTCACGACTAGTATAGAAGCATTCAGCCCCCCACTTTCTGCTACTACCTGACTCAGTATACCTTCTGAACAAAAGTCCAATTCATCATCCTGCAAACCATTTCCTTTGTCTTCGTTTCCGCCTATAGGGATAAGAGTGCCTTTATATGCCATAGTTATTTCATTATTAGTGATGTAAATAAACGCATTATTAGTTATTATTCAAATCATTTTTTATATTTAGTACACCCTTACATTATTTATAAAAACGAACAACCTTAAATATGAAAATACGTGAGATAAGAGCCATGCGAGGCCCCAACTATTGGTCCATCAGAAGACACAAATTGATAGTCATGACACTTGATCTCGAGGACTACGAAGAAAAACCAACTAACAAAATTGATGGATTTTTAGAACGACTCAAAGCAATGTTCCCTGGTATGTACGAACATCGCTGCTCCGTTGGTTGCGCAGGTGGATTTTTTCAGCGAGTAGAAGAAGGAACATGGATGGGGCATGTGATAGAGCATATTGCCCTTGAAATTCAATCTTTGGCAGGTATGGAAGTTGGATTCGGACGTACTAGAGGATATGGCGAAGAAGGCGTTTACTCGGTAGTATTTTCATATTTAGAAGAGAAAGCAGGAAGATATGCAGCAGAGGCTGCAACTAATATAGCTATTGCATTGAGTGAAAATACACCTTACGATTTAGAGGTAGATATTCAGGAGATGCGTGAAATTCGGGAAAGCGAAAGGCTTGGGCCTAGTACTGGTTCTATCATAGAGGAGGCCGTCAGTAGAGGAATTCCGTGGATGCGACTCAACAAATATTCACTTTGCCAACTCGGTTATGGTGTGAATCAAAAGAGAATACAAGCCACAGTTTCTAGTACCACCAGCAGTATTGGTGTAGAAGTAGCTTGTGATAAAGAAGATACTAAGCACCTCTTGGAGCAAGCAAATATACAAGTTGCCAAAGGGGATATTGTTAGAACGGAAAGACAATTGAAAGCAGCAGTACGATATGTCGGTTATCCACTTGTCATTAAACCCATCAATGGCAACCACGGTAGAGGTATTACAATCAATATTAATGATTGGGATGCTGCGCTTGAGGGTTACAAAGCAGCAAAAGAGATATCGCGGAGCGTTATTGTTGAGCGATTTGTCGTTGGTGACGATTACCGTTTGCTGGTGATCGACCATAAGCTAGTAGCCGCTGCTAAGCGAACACCTGCCAATGTTATTGGAAATGGCAAAGACACAATTCAGACCTTGATAGATACTGTCAATGCCGATCCTCGCAGAGGATATGGACATGAAAATGTACTGACAATGATAAAGGTGAATGAGATGACAGAGAATATTCTGAGTGCTAAAAATTATACTTTAGATACGATTCTTGAAAAGGATGAAGTACTACATTTAAAAGATACTGCCAATCTATCTACGGGTGGAACCGCTGAGGATATGACCGAAAATGTTCATCCAGAAAACATCTTTATGGCAGAGCGAATATCTAAAGTAATTGACTTAGATATCTGTGGTATCGATGTAATGACTACCGATATATCCAAGCCACTTAGAGAAACTGGAGGTGCGGTGCTTGAGGTAAATGCAGGCCCTGGGTTCAGGATGCACCTCGCACCTACTGAAGGTATGCCGCGAAACGTTGCTAGTTCTGTCATAGATATGATGTACCCGATGGGTTCTACTTCTAGAATTCCGATCGTCGCTATTACTGGTACTAATGGTAAGACTACCACGACCCGCCTAATCGCGCACATGGTGAAGATGATGGGACATAAAGTGGGTTACACGACTAGTGATGGGATCTATATTCAGAATCATATGCTGGATAGAGGTGATTGCACGGGACCTACCAGCGCTGAATTTGTGCTAAAAGATCCTACCGTTGATTTTGCTATTTTAGAAACTGCACGCGGGGGACTTCTTCGGGCAGGTCTAGGATTTCACCATTGTGATATCGCTATCGTTACTAACATTGCACCCGATCACTTAGGCTTGCGTGGAATCAATACCGTAGAGCAAATGGCTCGACTCAAAGGCGTAGTACCAGAAACAGTTTTACCAGAGGGTTATGCTATTTTGAATGCAGATGACGAACTTGTATTCGATATGAGCAAAAATCTAGCTTGCAATGTTGCCCTATTTTCTATGGATGAAAATAATGAGCACATCAAGCAACACGCCAAGCGTAACGGACTCTCGGCTATATACGAAAATGGTTTTATCACCATCTGCAAAGGGACTTGGAAAATGCGTGTTGTGAATACAGTACATGTTCCGCTGACCTTTGGCGGTAAAGCTAGGTTTATGATACAGAATGTTTTGCCCGCTGCGCTGACTGGCTATATCCGCGGTTTTGACCTCCGCGATATCAAGATGGCACTAGAGTCATTCATCCCCTCCCCTGCTCAGACTCCTGGAAGATTGAATCTTTTCGAGTTCGATAAGTTTAGCGTGCTTCTAGACTACGCCCACAATCCAGCTGGCATGTCTGCGCTATTTAAGTTTGTAGAAAAGCTTGATGGATCACCTAAGATTGGAGTCATCGCTGGTATCGGAGATCGACGCGAAGAGGATAACGTAGAGATGGGTAGATTAGCTAGCGAAATGTTTGATGAAATTATTATTCGTCAGGATAAAAATTTACGTGGTAGAACGGAGGATGAGCTGATAGAGATGCTTACTAAGGGTATCAAATCGCACGATCCGAATAAGAAGTTTACCGTCTTCACTTCTGAACGAGAAGCGATCAGTCACTCTATAGAAAATGCAGTTGATGGTTCACTGATCGTCATGTGCAGCGACGTAGTTCCTGATGCGCTGAAGCAGGTTCTAGAGTACAAGGAGAAAGAAGGAAATAAACTGTACGCTTTTAGTAAAAGTGACATACCTAATCAGTAGAAAAAGTAGGTTATCTCTTAGCTAGTAATTAAGCTTGTCTTGGATAATTATTCGGGGCTATCACGATTCTGACTAGGCGAAGGGCCTAGCCCGTACGTGACTGCGCTATACGCTGTATTCCGTTTTTTGCGAAGGGCAAAAAATCGGAATGCCGCTGCTATCGCTTATCCTGCTTCATTTCATTACGCCGAGCTCTGGCGCAAGCGCCGCCGCGAAATGCATTTATTATTTGCATATATATTGACACCTCCCATACCTGGTGAAAGTTTCATTCTTTATAGGAATTAAGGCATACAGGTACTTTATCGTATATTGCGAAATTATGGAGACATGGTGTTAATACAGAATAGATTTATGACTCAAAACGGGATAAACCGAAGTCATGAATACTTTGAAAAAATAGCCCGGATGCATCAACACTATCTCTTAGTTTATTAGGACTTAAAATTTAAAACAAGCAGTGGTATGTCATTTGTAGATCTCCAACTCCATCCTTCCCTACTTAAAAATATAAGAGGGCTAGGATATGATAGTCCTACGCCGATCCAAATTCAGACTATACCAGTTGTCCTGGAAGGAAAAGATATACTTGGCATAGCCAAGACAGGGTCAGGTAAAACAGCTAGCTTTGCATTACCTATACTTCATCAGCTATTAACTGAAACCAAAGAGAATAGAAAAAGACAGCCAAAAGTATTAGTTCTTGCCCCAACTAGAGAATTGGCAATACAAGTCGGAGAAGTATTCAAAACCCTTTCATATAATCTTCCGAAACCCATCAGAGTGATGGCTGTATTTGGTGGTGTATCTATCAATCCACAAATGAAAGCGATATTTGGTACTGATATATTAATTGCTACTCCAGGTCGATTGCTAGATTTACATAGAACCAATGCAGTTGATCTCTCAGCCATCAAGATGTTAGTACTAGATGAGGCAGATAAAATACTAAACATGGGTTTTCAGGATGAAATGGAGGAAATATTTAAACTCCTTCCAGAGCAGCGACAAAGCATGTTGTTTTCAGCGACCCTTAGTAAAAAACTATCTGGTCTACATAGAGTGCTTCTTTCCGACCCATCCGTCATAGAGATTGAAGATAAAGTCCAAGATGTAGATCTCATTAATCTGGCAGGCTACTTCGTCAGTGATGAACGTAAAGGACCATTACTCAGACATTTAATCCGAGAACAAGGTGAAGCACAAGTTTTGGTTTTTACCTCATCTGGACATAAAGCTGATATGGTAGCAGCAAAACTTAGTAAAAATGGTATATATGCCTTACCGATCCATGGTAAGAAAACCCAAGAGGAGCGAACAGTCGCACTCAATAGGTTTAGATCCGGCTTCTTACAAGTTCTAGTTGCCACAGATTTGATATCTAGAGGTATTGATATTGATGGATTGCCCTACGTCATCAATTATGAACTGCCACGATCTCCTAAAGACTTCGTCCATAGAGTAGGTCGTACAGGTAGAGCAGAATCTCAAGGACTAGCAATTACCTTTGTCACGCGAGACGAAACTCATCACTTCAAAGTGATTCTCAAAAAAATGAAACGTTACGTTAAAATGGTAGATAGTGAGGAAATGGATTTTTCATTTTAGATATTGCTACCTACATTGATTGTAACAGTAATCTTCTACTTGAAGTATTTTATATTCTCCAATAGAAGTTCACTCTTCTAGTCAAAAGAAATCTCGCTTTTACGTATCTAAAAAAAATATCTGCTTGATATAAACCATAAAATGCCAAGTCCTAAAGGGACGAAATCCCTTAGCGTGGATCTTAAAAAGACAGGACGAGCCCTTTATGATTTTGTCTCTGAAATATTTATAAAATTTTAGCACACCATATGCGGATAGTCAGTTCTATTATAATTATTATATTGTAGAGAAAAACTTGATTACACGGATTAATATATTATTCTGCTTACTTATTTTTATCTCTTGTGCTAAAGAAGAAAGTTCCACGTCTATGTATACGCCCACCGACTTTTGTTCTAAAATTCACGCTTGCCAATCTGTATCACTTTCGGAGGAACTGTCATCTCTGACTGAACTACAGAATGGTAAAACCGGAGCCTACGTACTAGAGGATGGCAGTGGCTCCATGCTTTTGCGTGCTTTTCTCACACAACATGCAGAAAAATCCATAGACATCCAGTATTTCATTTTTTCGATGGATAATATTGGTCTCATTGCTTGTGACTACTTAGTCAGAGCGGCAGACCGCGGGGTAAAAATTAGGTTGCTCGTAGATGACATACTAGTGGACGCAGACTTTGAAGATGTTTTAGTCTTAGACTCGCACGAAAACATCAGTATTAAAATTTACAATCCCGGCTTAAATCTTGGCAAAGGTATATTTGATAAAATCAAGAAAATCACCACTGATTTTCGAGGAGCCAATCAGCGAATGCATAATAAAACTTGTATTGTGGATGAGCAGCTTATCATCACTGGGGGGCGTAATATTGCAGATGAATACTTTGATTATGATCATGAGTATAATTTCAGAGATAGAGACATCTTTTTGATTGGCGATCCTAAAGATCAAATCAAAACTTCATTCTCTCAGTTTTGGGAGAGTGACTTAAGCGTTAATGTTTCTTCTTTGGCAAACGAACTCCCTGAGCGTATTAATGATATAAATAAATTTGAACCACTTCATCAATACTGTTGTAATCCGGAAAACTTTTGGCCAGAAATAAGGAGCAGTTTAGAAAACCTTCCAGTCGCTTTTGAAAATATAAAAAATTCCAATAGTATTAAATGGCTGGATACAAATGATATTAGTTTCGTTTCTGATCTTCCTGGCAAAAATGAAGAAACTAGTGGATTAGGCGGTGGTGGTATTACTACTACAAAACTGATCGAACTTGTTAAAAGCGCAAAAGAAAGTATAGATATTCAATCGCCATATTTAGTGACATCTGAACTGAGTAGAGGCCTGTTCAGCGAAGCTGTCAAACGCGGGGTCAAAATTAGAATACTTACCAACAGCCTTGCCTCGACCGATAATTTAGAAGCCTTCGCGGGGTATCAATCTGACAGAAAGGAACTGCTTGAGACTGGCGTACGCATATTTGAATTTAAGCCTGACGCATCAGTCAGGAAAGAATTAATGACAGGTGTGCTACATCAGGATTCTACAAAAATACCCATCTTCGGTTTGCATGCAAAGTCAATGATAATCGATAGAAAAATTTCTGTAATCGGTACCTTCAATCTTGATCCTAGAAGTGCTAATTTGAATACAGAATGTATAGTTATTCTTAATTCTGAAACCATTACTAAGGGTGTACTGAGAGGGATGGAGATTGAGTTTCAACAAGAGAATGCTTGGGAAACGACACCTGAATTTAATCCAGACTCAGAAGTGAGTAATAGAAAAAGACTTAAAACTTGGACGAGGAAGATCGTTCCAAAAGGAATTCTGTAAGATGTTCATCTCTGAAACTGATCAATTAGTAAACATTAGCACGTGTTAGCTATTATCTCTTTTATTTAGCTTATATTACCTGTTTGCATATATGGTTCTTTTTGATTGCAAATGGAATCCTATCCTAAAACTGTACGATCAAATATTCCGTTTAGAAAGCATGAGATTGATAATCCTCTTGGCACTCTTCAGTTTAACTTCCTATGCTTTAGCGCAGAAAATAGACAATACTGCATCTTTTAGAGAGCTGGTAAGCGATAGATATTTTAGAGTAAACTACGACAATGATTATTTTGCTGCCCAAGATAAAAATTATACGCAAGGGTATAGTTTTGAATTATTAACTCCTGCCCTATCGAAGAATCCAATAAATAAAATTTTGCTTCATCTGAGAAATGATAGCCGCCGTGCAGGAATTGCATTCGAGCATATAGGATTTACACCTAGCAGGTACGAAAGAGTAGAAATCCAAAATGGGGATCGACCTTTTGCAGCAGTTGCAATACTCAAATTTTTTACCATTTCTACCGATAAAGAATCCAAAGAAAGAATTGTTTCGCATTTCAGTTTTGGAATAATGGGTCCTGCTGCCAAAGGTCAAGAAATACAAACTGGAATACATAAACTGACTGGTGATCGTGTCCCGCTCGGTTGGAGAAATCAAATTAAGAATGACGTTGTGGTTAATTATAGAGTGGATTATGAAAAGGAGCTGCTACGTAGAAGCGACAACTTTGCAGTCCATGCAAATGCGTCGGTTCAGCTAGGGTCGCTTTTCACAAATACCACGTTAGGATTTAATACAACTTTTGGATTGCTAAATAATACTTATACTTCTGTCAATAATAAAAAATTTATGTTTTATGGCTACGTACAACCACTTGTAACAGCGGTTGGTTATGATGCCACACTTCAAGGTGGTATTTTTGTAGATGATAGTGTTTATCTGATTCCTTCAAGTGATGTAGTACGTCTAGTTGGTCAAGTAAACTATGGAATTGTATTGCAGACCAAAACTTTATATCTAGAATACGCTAGAGCATTTATCTCTAAAGAAATAAAAACACTTGGTAAGGCGGCTTGGGGAGGTATAAAGATTGGGTTTAGGATTTAGATATTCTTTCTCTTAGCTTTTAATGCTGGTTTCTGGGCTAATTAGTTAGCGCATCTACTCTTGTCTTATTAACTGCTACGAAATAAAAAGCTGTGAAATCGATCTATTAATCAATATTTTAGTTATTCTAGATATATTAACATTACAACACTTAAAGATAATTTACTTATAAAAAATAAAATTATGACAAATTTAATGAATGAGGTGGCCAGACATCTAAATGATGATGTAATTATACAACTGTCAAAGCAGATTGGAGCCCAAGACCCAAACCAGGTCAAAAAAGCATCCCATGTAATTAGTGAATTACTACTAAATGCTATTCAGCGAAACGCTAATAATCAGCGAAACGGTGGCGGAATGTTTGGTGCCATCAAGAAAGATCATGATGGAGGAATACTCGGAAATCTTATAAACGTTTTTACAGGTAAAGAGCAAGTAAATCAAAGCACCATGAACGGTGCTGGTATTATCAACCATCTATTAGGAAAGCAACAATTAGAAGCTGCACAAGTCATTGGTCAAATGAGCGGTCTAGATATTTTTAAGTCGGGCGTATTAATGCAGCTAATGGCACCAGTGGTCATGGGTGTGGTTGGTCAAAAGCAAAAGTCGAATAACTTAGATCTGGGTGGTTTAGCTCAAATATTAACGGGCGGCAATCAAAATCAGCAAGGTCAGCCAGCAGGAGGACTTTTAGGTAAAATACTAGACAGAGACGGAGATGGCAGTATGATGGATGATTTGTTAAAAATGGGAATTAACATTTTAAACAAATAGTACTCAAGGATATTCAGAAGTAAGCGGAGCTAACCATGAAAGCTTGTCCAGCTGACTTGATGGAGGTTTAATATTATAGCACAGGGGTTCAACCCTATGTAAATGAGGAGGGTAGATCCAATTTGGCGTTATTTTTTGGAAAAAATCATGACAAATTGCCAACAAGAATTACCCCGTTTTTAGCGAAAAATTTAGAAAATGGAGTAATCCAAACCCTTAAATTTCGATTATCTCCTTATGGTTGTACAGGTAACTCTTCTTGTGAACATCCCTGACAAATTGCTAACAACAATTATCCCTATTTCAGCTCAAAGTTTAGAAGAACGGACCAAACTAGACCTTTAAAATTCGATTATCTCCTTATAGTTGTATTAGTTTTCCATAATGTGAATATCCCCAATTTGAAAGGGCGTATTTGATCTTCTTCTTTCACAGCCCAACCACTAGATCTAGGGAAATTATAAACTCTTCTTCTATTATCAGTTTGGCTGATTTGACTAATTTCTAGTCTACTTTTTAAGAACTATTGTCATATTCTTGATACGACACTTTTCTGGCAAAATGGCTTATATCTATATGATCTTATATAAATATTTAATTGACGAATACAATCTAAAATATAATTAACGAAGTCTATCAGATGACTTTACCAATTTATCATCACTGTTAATACCTCTCAGTGCAAGGGCACTAAAAATAATTCCAAGCACAGGTGATAGCAACCCAAATTCTCCACTAACTAGTGAGTCAGCCTTTATCAATTGGTAATCTAAATAAAAGAAGACACCGCATAATACTAAGATTAGGATACTCATCACCAAAGTTAATTTTGAAAGCGTGAGCTGTGTCGATCTTTTTTTAAACATAAAGATAGCCGCTATACTCGTAACCATCCCCAGTACTACCAATATTTGGAATATGATATGATCTTGTATATTTAGTACACCATCGCCTAACATAGCCACCTCTGACTGTTGTACAAGTTCTTGCGTACCTGTCACTGTGAAGAAAGGCATAGCAGGTATAAATAATAAACCAAGTACTACTGCTGCTAAAAATAGAAAAATCGTTTGAATACGTTGCCACATGATAATATTACATTTTTGGCAAAGATAGTCTGTAATAGATAATTAGGCAATGAATAGGCATACAGTTCTCAAAAATTAAATAAGATCTATGGGTGTGAATTACACTTTTTCATTGATTTATGCAGCTTAATATCTACTTTCGTAATATGTATTCTGCGAAACCCAGCTACTGGGAAAAATCAACTTTTTTATCTAGTATAGACATCGCTATTATCGGTGCTGGACTAGTCGGAACTACGGCTGCACTTTATGCTAAGCGTAAGTTTCCAGACGCAAAGGTTGTAGTGATTGATCGCGGTTTCATTGGTTCTGGTGCCAGTACTAAGAATGCAGGTTTTGCTTGTTTTGGGAGTTTATCGGAATTGTTAGATGACCTCGAAGTAGAAGAGGAGTCTACTGTTTTTGACTTACTTGCCCGCAGATATGAAGGCCTAAAACATTTATTAGAGCTACTCGGTAAGGACCATTTGGATTACAAGCCATTAGGCGGCTTTGAGATATTCCGTCAAGAGGATAAAGCCACAGCCTTGTTGTGCACTGATAAAATAAATTACTTCAATCGAAAGGTACGTTATATAACGTGCATGGATAAAACCTATAGCTTAGAAAGAGAAAAAATTACTAGTTCTCAGTTTGCCAATGTAACGCATTGTATAGCTAACCGTGCTGAAGGGCAGCTGCATCCTGGTAAAATGATGGAGCGTCTATATCGATTGGCTCAAGCTGAAGGGGTACGATTTTTTCACGGTATAGAAGTTAATGACTTTGAAGATAGTTCTAATGGAGTAGAAATTAAGCTTTCGAATGGATGGACATTTAGTACAAATCAACTTGTAGTAGCAAACAATGGTTTTGCGAGAAAGCTCATTCCAGCTCTCAATTTAGAAGCTGTACGAAATCAAGTGTTGGTAACTGCTCCTATCCCAAGTTTATCCCTTAAGGGCGCTTTTCATCTTCATAAAGGATTTTTTTATTTTCGAAACATCAAAAATCGAGTCCTGATCGGTGGCGGTAGGCACTTATGCGAAGAGGCAGAAACAACCGATTCATTTGGAAGTAACACATTAATTGAAGCATCTTTGCGGCAACTTTTGAATGAAGTCGTTATACCCAATGTTTCTTATAAGCTAGAAAGCAAATGGAGCGGTATATTGGGTGTAGGACCTTCGAAGCAACCTATTCTAAAGAAGTATAGTATGCATGTAACTTTAGCAGTGAGGTTGGGTGGAATGGGGGTGGCGTTAGGCAGTGCACTTGGTCGGGATGTCATCGAATTGATTTAAAATTTAAATTTTCATTGAAGCACATATTTTTTACAATTTTAGTATTTATTGGCAACCTTTCCACGGGTACGATACTACATGCGCAGCAACCTACAAACCTGGTTGACACTACAAAAATCACCAAGCTTAAAATAAACTTTTCAGATTATGCGGAAGGATACAAAGAAGATAACAAGGATTTAAGAAAATTAATTGGAAATGTAGAACTTCGGCAAGACAGTGTGTTTCTTACCTGTGATACAGCGATTCTTAATGTAACAGACAACTCTGTACTAGCCCTAGGTAACGTAGTAGTTCAACAGGGAGACAGTCTGAATGTATTTGCAGATTCATTGCGTTATGATGGCAATGAAAAAGTGGCTAAGCTTTATAGTGATGTCGTACTAGAAAACAAAGGTCAAAGAATATTTACTGATCTTCTTACCTATAATTTGGAAACTAAGGCTGCTACTTATACAGACGGAGCTATCCTGACAGATGGGGATACACAATTAAAAAGTAATATCGGTTACTATTATATAGATTCTAATCAGGCGTATTTTAAGGAAGCTGTTACTATTGTAGATGATAATTTTGAACTCAAGGCAGATACCTTAGCTTTTAATACAAAAGATAAAATAGCCACATTTATTGGTCCGACTCGGATCAATCAAGGAGATGCTAAAATTTATTGCGAAGCTGGATACTACGATATAGCTAATGAAAAAGCAGAGTTCAGACAAAATGCACAGTACTTGAAGGGTACGCAGTCCGCATACGCTGACTTGATGACTTATGAAGGACTAACCGATGTGGTTACTTTAAATGGGAATGCCTCATTCACTGATGAAGAAAAGAAGGCTAATGCTGATACCATCCAATTTTTTCAAAAAACGAAAGAGACGATACTTTCAGGCAATGCCCACTTTGAAGATTATAATCAATCGATAGAAGCCGATGCTATAGTCTATAACGAAGAAACCAAAAAACTTGTGACCGAGGGTAGCGCTGTTTTGATCAATCCGCCGCAATATCTTAGAGCGGATAATTTAGACTACGACGATGAACTTGGCCTAGGTCTTGCTTCTGGCAATGTTTATTGGCAGGACAGCGCGCAGCAGATTATAATTAAATGCGACAACGCGGATTACAAAAAAGACGAAGACTACCTCAAAGCATATGGAGAGCGAACCCTGCTAATATCGATCCTAGATGAGGACTCATTATTTTTGACTACCGACACATTGGAGTACTCGAGAGCTCCCAGTTTTAAACAAGATAGCGCTAAGCAGTTCATTGCCTTTGCGGATGTACGAATGCTGAAAAGTAATTTTCAGGCGGTATGTGATTCCTTGGTATTCAGCCAGACGGATTCCGTTTTTCATTTTTATCAAGATCCGATTATTTGGTCAGACACTACACAGTTTTCTGCTGATACGATTAGTATGAAAGTTACTGATGGTAAACTAGATTCGATATATTTAGTTCAGAAAAGTTTTATTATTAACACACCAGATAATTATTTTTACAATCAGATAAAAGGTAGAGACATAGTCGCCCTTTTTGAAGAGAATGAAATTTATGAATTAGATGTATTTGGCAATGCTGAATCTGTCTATTATTTGATAGATGAAAACAATGCATATATTGCAGTAAACAAAACGATTTGTAGTGATATGATCGTCGACTTTGGAAATAATAAAGTAGAGAAAATAAAGTGCTTTCCCAAGCCCCAAGCTAATCTCAAACCTATGCGTTCTACTGATCACAATGCTTTGAAATTAGAAGGCTTTAATTGGGAAGTGAAGCGTAGACCAAAAATATACAGTGACTTATTTTAGCAGCATGAAGAGATATCAATTCTATTTTTGGGTGATTATATGTTTAGGTATTGGACCCATCATTGCGCAAGAAAGCAGCACAGATTTGCTGGAGTCAGCGGCGTCTTTCTACGCCGATAAGTCCTACGACAAGGCTATCGAACAATACACTAAGATATTGGCAAGTGGAAAACACTCTAGAGCAGTTTATAATAATCTTGGTAGTGCGTATTACAAACAAGGGGATATACCAAAGTCTATCTTATACTATGAAAAAGGATTAAAGCAAAATCCATTTGACGATTCTCTTTTACATAACCTTAGTTTGTCAAAAGAACAATTAGATAGCGATATTGTGCAGATTCCAGAGTTTATATTTACCAAGGCTTGGAAGTTTATGCATACTAGACTGAGCTCTAATTCGTGGTTTGTGCTTTGTTTCCTATGCTTACTTGGTGCGGTATATGGCTTTAAGATATGGCTACTTCATTCAACACGCAGCACTAAGAAACGTGGCTTCTTGAGCGGCGTTACGCTTCTTGCAGTTTCAATTTTGCTTTTTAGTTTGAGTCTTTCTCAAGCTTCATTTCAAAATACCCATAATACGGCGATCATAATACCGGAGCCTATTGTGCTCAAGTCCGCTCCCGAGGAAGCTAACGAACCCATTATGACCTTGGAGCCAGGCACTAAAATTTTGCTTTTAGATCAGATTGGATCCTACTACAAAGTTCGCTTGGACAATGGTCAGTTAGGCTGGGTAGCGAATGGCAGTTTTGAATTGATATAATTTTACCTACTGAAGTAGTATTTATATGTGGGGCCATCCTACTGATATTTTATAGCACTAGAAAATTTGTGCTATAAGAAATCAGTAGGTCGCTATGCTACATGACTACCGTTTATACATAAGTGTAAAAAAGCATATGTTTGCAGTTAATATGGCAATTGAGAACAGAAAAGCAGACTATT
>ENA-ORXM01000458-ORXM01000458.1-marine-metagenome-genome-assembly--contig:-NODE-458-length-73206-cov-64.571278_pt1 | contig 73206 bp, 57 predicted proteins | sample MGYA00237867_ERZ511480 | MGnify/ENA primary metagenome ERZ511480 (study PRJEB26309, sample SAMN06266103) | marine metagenome | isolation source: Algal blade | place: United Kingdom:Sidmouth, United...
TAGATTGGTATCAGGCAACCGCCTATGCCGAATGGATTGATGGGCGTTTGCCAACTGAGGCGGAGTGGGAGTATGCCTGTCGTGGGACAGATGGGCATACCTATCCATGGGGCAATGATGAGCCAAGCGAAACACGGTTGAATTATTTGAGCAATGTTGGCGATACCACCGAAGTGGGCAGCTATCCTATTGGTGCAAATGGGCTGTATGATATGGCTGGCAATGTGTGGGAGTGGACGAGCACGCAGTATCGAGAGTATCCGTATGACGCGGATGATGGTCGAGAGGAGCAAGATGGGACGGTGCTGCGTACGTTGCGCGGCGGGTCGTTCGACAGCAATGATGATAACGTGCGCTGTGCCAACCGCAACTGGTTCGAACCCTATAACCGCGACGGCGGCCTCGGGTTTCGTATTGTGGTCGTTGAGTCCCCAGGTTTTCTGTCCTCTGAATCCTCTGGTCCCTGACCCTCTGGTTTTTTGCTGTTCTCTGGTTTTAATGCTGTGCATGAGGCGATTGATTTGACAGTAGGTGTTAGCCGCCGCAGGCGGCCGCGAATTTTTTTAACAGAACATTCACCTCATTCTGGTCTGAATCTGCTGAAAGGGAAATTTGGGGTAGTCGTCAAGTTTTTGGAAAAACGAATTGTGGCGAAAATCGTAGGGACATGAGGAGTGCTGGGGAAAAATCAGTGCTACAATCTCTTAATCCTCACCCAGCGCTTCTCGTGTCCGCCACTGACGAATGATGCGTGTTCATTGCGGTCTAGTTTCGTCACCGACGGACATCCCCGATTCAAACATTCGAGGGCAAGTGCAGTCAGCATGGATGGAGTGGGACGTAGCGAGCACAGAGGTCGCTGACCCCATGTCCCTACGGGTTGCCATCTCGCATTGTATAAGAGCAATAATTATCCGCCACAGCCCACCAATCATCCTGACCCGACCAGCATCCCCACTGCCCGCACCAACCCCACACCGCCCACATGATCGGCGGCCCCCGATATGCCCCACGGTTTTCTCCAAAATGTGCCAAAATTTGCCTACCCCGACTATCGACCCCAATCCGCTTTGACTTTTCGTGCCGCCGCGCAGAAAATAGGCGATAAAGAATAATTTAGCTTTCGACATGGACACGACCACGAAAATTTTAGAAGGCACGATAAAGCGCGGCTTGATTGCGATCCGTGCGGGGCTGTACAGCAACTGTCTGCGCTTCTTGCCGCCGCTCAACGTGACGGATGATCAGATCGACGAGGCGATGGCGATTTTAGAGGCCGCGATTGGGGAGGCGGTTGGGTAGGAATGCGAGTAAAAAATGGGATATGGCGGGGTGGTTTGGTTGGTGTATGTTTTTACCTCACCCTAGCCCTCTCCTAGCATAGCGGCCAGGAGAGGGCTAGGGTGAGGTAAACCCGCACGAATTCACAAATTATTGCCACAGACCGATAATAAACAATCTTTTTTTTTGCATTTCTTCGCGCCTTTGCGGTCAGAGAAAAACATCACTAAGAAACAACATCAAACAAACCAACAACCGGAAAACCCAACATGAACACAACCGAAATTCTCGAAAAACAACGGAAGCATCTTTGGCCCAATCACATTCTCTACTACGAAGATCCGCTGCCCCTTGCGCGCGGTGAAGGCATGTACGTTTGGGACAGCGACGGCAACAAATATCTCGACTTCTTTGCTGGGATCCTCACCACCAGCGTTGGGCACAACAACCAGGCCGTCAACACGCGCATCAAAGAGCAAGTCGACAAGCTGCTGCACACCTCCACCCTTTACCCAAACGAGACCCACGTGGAGCTTGCCGCCAGCCTCGCCGAGATCACACCCGAGGGGCTGGACACCTTCTACTTTGGCGCAAGCGGCACCGACGCCGACGAGACCGCCGTGCTCATGGCGCAGGTCCACACCGGCAACACCGAAGTGATCGCGCTGCGGCACGGTTACAGCGGCAAATCGCAGATGGCCATGTCGCTCACCGGCCAAGGATCGTGGCGCATGGGTCCGGTTCACATCGGCTACATTCGTCATGCCATGACCCCCTACGCGTATCGCAGCTTTGGCAATATGGATGAAAAAAGCTTGGTGCAGGCTTGCTTAGATGATCTGGTCGACGTGATTGCCACGACCACATCGGGCAAGCTGGCGTGTATGATCATGGAGCCAATTCAGGGTGTAGGTGGGTTCATCACATTGCCGCCCGAGTACATTGCAGGCGCAACCGAGATTATTCGATCCCACGGTGGATTGGTGATCATCGACGAGGTGCAGACTGGCTTTGGGCGCACCGGCACCCACTGGTGGGGTCACCAACACGCAGGTATCGTGCCCGACATCATGACCATGGCTAAGGGTATCGCCAACGGAATGCCGCTTTCGGCTGTGGCAACCACGTCCGAAATTGCCCAGAGCGCGGTTGGTCAAGGCCTAACGCTGAGCACCTTTGGCGGCAACCCAGTTGCCTGCGCCGCCGCGATTGGCACGCTCGAAGAGATGAAGCGCGAGTTCGGGCCAGAACGTTCGCTAGAAATCGGTGGCCTGCTCGAAACGGGGCTGCACGCGTTACAAGCCAAGTACCCGCTAATCGGCCAGATCCGCGGGCGGGGGATGATGCAAGGGATCGAGATGGTGACGGATCCAATCAGCAAGGAACCAGCCGTTGCGCAGGCCAACGAACTGCTCAACGCCGCCCGCAAAATGGGGTTGCTGATCGGCAAGGGCGGCATGTATGGCAATACGCTCCGCATTGCCCCACCGCTAATCGCCACCAAAGAGCACGTCGAAGAGGCGCTCGAAAAGTTGGATTATGCCTTTGCTCACGTGCAGGATGGCGCGGCATAGAAATACTAATGTTGATGAACTAAAAATGGCGATTCGGTGCAAAACCGAATCGCCATCTCAATCATTGCCTTGTACTTGCACGCGCTCGAGCAAAAAGTGGCTGTATCCACAACAGCCCAATCCACCAGCAGATCATGCTCGTAATATTTAGCCAACTCCGTTGAAAGTCGCCCCAGTATCGCCAATCATCTGGCGTTAGCCCACTGGGCTTGTCAACCACAGGCGCAAGCACCGCCACGCCATTCAAAAACAGAATGCAGACAACAAAGACCACAATATTGGTCACACCAAATATCAGCGTAGTCGTTTGGAAAGAGCGCGTTTCGATGAGCGTGCGACCATACAGAGATAACTGAATCCCAAAAAAGATCGCCAACACCCAAAGAGATCCATCGCCACCATCGAAAAAATCGTTGATGGTGCGCTGCCAATTCCCTAGCAGTGGCTTCACTGGCGCTCCATCCCATGGCGCTCCCAACATCGACATTATCGCAACCCATATGTAACAAACGAGCCAGCTAATCAGCAAAACAGCCATGCTGATCACCGTGTCGATTACCTGTTGCCTTTGTGGAGTAACTCCATTTAATGCTTCGTTCATCTATCTTCCTTGGTAAGGTAGTATGTTTGATAACGATCAATCGAACAATTCTGGTTCTATCGGATTTGGTCGAGATGTCCAATATTTGATGAATGAGCTCGTAAGGGCATGATATATCGTGTCCAACATAGTTGACGGGATCATCAATCTTGGGCACGATATATCATGCCCCTACAGGTTTGCATTATCTCTTTTCGAACCAATTGATCTCTCACCAAATCTGACAGAATTAAGAACAATCTCATCATAAACGAAGCATAAGAGGAATACGTTCAGAACACGTAACCCTATCATGACACATACTTACCCAGAAAAGTTCTGTACCACATCTCTAAAAGCCGAGATGGAACAAAACTTTTCTGGAGAGCTATAATAACAATCTTCGTTTACCCTAACCACTCTTCAAACTTCACCAGCGCCTCGCCAAACGCGGAACGACCAAAGCCCATGCGCATATGCTGATCGTCGTAGCCCAACGTCGTCGCCGGGTGGATCAACACACCCACTTCGGCTGCCAGTTTCTCTGCCACCGCAGTGACCGATGGCACATTGTACCCCACCAGCGCAGTGGATCCGGCCATGGGTCGCCGCCACGTAAAGTGATCGGGCCAACGGGCGAAAAACGCATCCGCCAGCGCCAAGTTGCGCTCGATCTGCGCGATGTTCTTATCGCGTAAATCTTCCCACACACGCATGGCCGCAACCGCCAAAAATTCGGATGGCGCAGGCGGACAGATGCTCGTGTAAAACTTCCAGTTGATCAGCTGATCGCGCGTCGCCTGATCCTGCACAACCAGCCAGCCCGTGCGCAAACCGGGCAGCCCGTACGTCTTCGACAGCCCCGAGAGCACAATCGACTTCTTCGTCACATCGGCCATTGACGGAATCGTCGGCGTGCCAGAGTGGACCAGCCCAAAGTACATCTCATCGTAAAAGAGCCACAGGTCGTGCGCCTCGACAATTTCTGCCAGCTCTTTCTGCATCGCGGGCGAAGGCAAGTAGCCCGTTGGGTTGTGTGGAAAGTTGACCACCACCATTTTAGTGCGATCCGTGATCAGCGCGCGCAGATCGTCCAGATCTAATTCCCAAGACGTTGGCGTTGGCCGAAATGCCCAGCGCTTCACATGGTCGGCACCAACCACATGCTCAAACAGGTTGATCAGCGCATCGTAGGCGGGTGTCAGCACAATCACCTCGTCGCCCGGTTCGAGCAATGCCTGCGCCGCCAGATAGATCCCTTCGACGGGCGTGCCCAGCACAACCACATCCTCTGGCGTCAGCGTGCTGTACGCCCCCGTGATCAACTCGCGCAGGTATGGATTGCCCTGCGATTCGGTATAGCCCAGCATCTCTAGCCCAAATTGATCAAGCGACATATCGGCCATATCCAGCAGCGCGCCAACGCTTACCGTTTCACAATCCGAATTACAAAGCTGGTATGGTGTGTTAAATTCATATTTTGCGTAAAAATGTTCGGTTTCAAATGGTGCGATTTTCATAGAAGTAAGAGTTAAATAGTTAAAAGGCTGAATAATTAAATAGGTAAAGGGTTGCAGAGTTGAAAGATTACAGGGTCAATAATAATTGACCACGACCTTACTACTTTTCAACTCTGCAACCTTTCAACTTTTATACGTATTTCCCAAACCAGTCCACCATCGCCAGCAGATGCTCGCGCCGTGCGTTGATCGTCCCGCGGATCGACGCACCGTGTGGGCCGCCGGGTTGCCGCAACATCTCGACCACACAGCCATTCGCCTTGAGCGCCGTGTAAAATTGTTCCGACTGCTCCGCTGGGCAGCGCCAATCGTGCTCGCTCTGCACCAGCAGCGTGGGCGTCGTGCAGCGATGCGCATAGGTAATCGGCGAGCACTTGGCATAGACCTCGGGCATCTCGTGTGGATGTCCACCCATCTGCTCCACCGCAAACCAGATCCCCACATCGCTCGTGCCATAAAAACTGTGCCAATTCGTCACCGGATTTTGCGGAATCGCCGCTTTGAACCGATCCGTCTGCCCCACAATCCACGTCGACAGATTGCCGCCGCCCGATGTCCCTGCACAGCCTAGTCGATCCTCGTCGGCCAGCCCCTGCGCAATCGCACAGTCCACGCCCGTCATCAGATCGCCATAATCGAGATTGCCCCAGTCGCCCTTGATGGCCGTGGCAAACGCATCGCCGTAGCCGGTCGACGCCCGATGGTTGATGTACAGCACGCCATAGCCCAGCCCGGCCAGCATCTGAAAATCAAACGAAAAGCCATTGCCGTAGCCCACATGCGGACCACCATGGATGTACAAAATTGTTGGATGTGGCGCAACGGCTTCATTTGTGGGTTTCATATACCACCCCTCAACCGCCACACCATCCGTCCCGGTAAAGTGTAAATGCTCAATTTCGGGCAGCGTCATCTGATCCAAAAAGTGCTGATTGATCTGCGTAACCTGTCTCTCATTGTTTCCATCGGTATTGGCTAGCGCCAAATTTGGCGGCCTGTTTGCATCGCCAACGGCCAGCAACAGTTGATCATCGTGACTATCCAAAATAGAGCACACTCTCTCGCCCGACACCACCGCGGACCACGCTTCCGCACCGCTCAGCGCCACGCGATAAACGTGCAGATTGCCCCCTTCCTGCACGCGCACAAAGGCAGCCGACCCATCCGACGACAGCGGCAAATTGACTTCGCTCAGCACCGGCGTCGGCATCCGCATAGTCAACATCCCACCCGCACCCACGGCCAACCCCGCCGTACGATTCTCGCTCTCTTTCGTTGCTACATCCATCACAAAAAGATCGCTCTTTGTCCCAATCGGTACACCCGTTGTCAAGCCCCCAACGTAGACGATCTTTGTGCCGTCGGACGACCAAGTTGCGCCAGCCACCCCAACGGTTTCGGCACTCAATGGCTCCACCCCTCCAGCCAGATCCACAACGCAAAGTTGAGAGAAAAACGGAATAAATGAGTCTATTTTCATATTAACCAAAGCCAACATGCGCGACCCGTCGGGCGACCATTGCAGGCTGTGATAATTCCCGCCATCGTCGGTCAGTTGCGTGGATTCACCGCTCGCTAGATCCACAAGATGGATCGCCTGCACAAGCTGATCCAAGTAGCCCATTGCGTCAAAACGGTAGATAGGTCGCGTAACGCGGTAGACTCTTTTGGAGAGATCAAGTGGCTTATCGCTATCGAAGGTTGGTTTGGCTGTAAAGGCAATTTTCGACCCGTCGGGTGACCATTGAGGCACACCGCCAGCACCCTGTTTCAAGTTGGTGATCTGCGTCGCCTCGCCACCGTGGATGGGAAGTGTGTAAATTTGTGGGCTGTCGCCCCGATCCGAGACGAACGCAATCTGCGTGCCGTCGGGCGAAATCCGCGGGCTGCCGTCTAGCGCCTTGCCCGTGGTCATTTGGCGCGCTTTGCCTGTTGCTAGCGTCAGCAGCCAAATCGTCTGGTACTCTTTCTCCTCGTCCGGATCATCACTCGTCTCTACGTGCGAAACGGTGTAGATAACCTGCGTGCCGTCGGGCGAAAAATGCGCGTTCTGCAAAAATTTTAGCTCGAAGAGATCCTCGGGCGCGAATGTTCGTTGGTCTTTCATAAATTTCTCCTAGAGGTAAAAACTGATAAGATGAAAAAAACTGACAGGATGACATCGTTAGGCGCAATAAGTACATTTAACGATGTCATCTTGTCATGATAAGGGCTGCACAGCATCACGGAAAACGAACCAAGATAGGCAGCAGAAATTAGATAGATTACTTCATCTTGTCATCCTGTCAGTTTTTAAAGTTGTCCCGCTTGCATCGCGTCCATCAGCGCCAACTCCGCATGGATCGGATCCGCGGCGACGGCAGCCGAAACCGCCTCGGCATGAGATTGTGCGTTTTCGCAGATTGATTTGAGGTCGAGCGTCAGCAGCTCGCGATTGCGCATGAGCAGTTGACCCGCCACCATTGTATGCGTCACCTCGCTGCCCGTTCCCGCATAGACCAAATTTGGCACAATCGTGCGGATTGGATCTTGCAGCGCAGGCAGCAGATTGGGGCTATTCATCAAATCGACCAGAATCAGATCCGCCTGCTTACCCACCTCGATTGAACCGATCTCGTTGCCCAGCCCGATGGCCTGCGCGCCTTCGATTGTCGCCATGCGCAAAACCTCCCATGCGGGCATGATGGTTGGGTCGCGATATTTGATTTTGTTAAAGAGCGCCGTCAGCTTCATTTCGTTGAAGATGTTGTTGCAGTTATTGCCCGCGGCCTGATCCGACCCGAGCGCGACGCGACCACCCGCCTGTCGAAAGTGATGCGCAGGCGGCACAATGCCGTCGATAATGCCGATGCTGCCGGAGCAGAGCGCCATGGCTGCACCGCTCTTGGCAATTAGCTCTGTTTCGGCGTCGGTTGCCTCGGTCAAGTGGACGGCCAGCAGTTGCTCATCCAAGTAGCCAATTTCTTGCAGATAGTCGGGCGTGCGCAGATTGTAGCGCCGCAACATCTGGTTGATCTCGCGGTCGCCTTGCGCGGTGTGCAGGTGAATCATCAGCCCGTCGTGGTCAGCCAGCCGCTTTACTTCGAGCAACTGTTCGGTGCTGAGCATATCCGGCCCTTGTGGACCCAACATGACCGTGATGCGCCCATTCTCCGCACCGTGCCACTCCCGTGCAAAAGCCACACCTGCGTCAATGGCCGCCCGCCCTGCCGCATCATCCAGCGGGTAGAGATCGCCCACTTTCCAGCCCGCCATGCCCGCAACCGGCAACGCATTGATTGTCGACGTGAGCCGAGCACGCACGCCCGCTTTCACAAAGATAGCGGCCCAGCCATTAACGGGCCGCGCATAATCGCCATATGTTGTCGTGCCTGCGCGGATCCCTTCGGCGATATTGAGCCATGTCCCCGCGAGCGCAGCTTTTGGCGTCATGTGGCGGCCATATGGGGCCAGCCCCTTTTGCATCCAGTTATCCACATCTTGCGCCACCCCGCGCACTGCGGCCCACGGGGTGTGCATGTGCGCATCGATCAACCCAGGCAGAAGCGCGTGTCCGCTGGCGTTGATGGTTTCCGTTGCCACAAAGTTGCGGGCTAATTTTAATGTTGGGCCAACGGCAACAATCTTATCGCTCTGTACGGCCACGGCACCATCGAGCATATAGCCCACGCCACTGTCGGCCATGGTAAAGAGGTGAGCGTTGGTGATGAGGGTATCTATTTGTTGAGCCATTTGGGTCTCCATGATGACTACGTTTTGAAACGCAGAGTGTCTAGTCTTGCATTCAATGCAGAGCGTGGAACAAGATACTTAGTAAGAAATAACAAGATTGCCTTACACCGCAAGATTTTGCAGCCACGCACGGTAGAGGGTCCACTCATCTGCTGCGGGATCCCAGCGTAGTTCGAAGGTGTTGTTGTCGACGGCTTGGATTAGATAGCAGCGAACGGCTTTGCCATCGACGCGCTCCTCCCACTGGCGGCCAACTGTGGAAACGTAGCGTGTGCGGTCGCGCCAGAGGAAGGAGGTTGGTTGGATTTTGCTGCTGGGCAGGATGCGGACAAGCACATCTACTTTTTCGTTCACGATTACTTCTTGGTTCATGTTTGTTTTCCTTCGTTGGAGGATCTGTAGGGGCACGATATATCGTGTCCAAGATTGATGATCCCGTTAACCAGTAGGGGCGCGATATATCGTGCCCCTACTGGTTAACGATTCTTTTTGCGATGAGCATGAGACGTTGATCCCCGCGGCGGGTAAAGAGTACGACGCCCTGTCTGCTGTTTGGTTCACTCTGTTGCTGCGTTTGTTGATTGGTTTTTGTTGCAAGTTTGAGTTTGCTGCGCAGTTGTTCGGGTTCGACGGGAAAGCCACGCTTTTTTAGCTCGACTCGTTCGATGCCTAGCGCACGCAGCCGTTTGTTGAGCTGCTTAATGCTAAAGAGATGTACTTCGAGCAGTTCGAACGACTGGGTGAGCGGGTGTGTTCCGGCTTGCGCGGTGACGAGATAGGCGATCTGCGGGTCGAAGAGATGGGCATTGAGATCGATGCAGAGTTCGGCGAACGCGCCCGCGCGGATGACGGCTGGATCCGGCTCGTGCAGGAACTGCCCAGCGTGCAGGTCGCCAACGGGGGGCGCTTGTCCGCTTGCCGTGATTGTTCGCCAGCCCGTGGCGTTGAGTTGGACGGTTGCTCGGCGCGCGGGGTGAGTTGGCACAAATGAAGCCGGATTGGGCGGAGCCGATACGTTGGGCATTTGTTCTTCTGTCGTCTTTTCTATTTTTGCACTGGTAAAGCGCAAGGGACCAAACCAGAGCACGGCTTCTTTACAGATTTTTTCGTGGCTGATGAATTCGACGTCGCACGTTGTGGGTAGCTCTGTGTCGCTGACGCTGGGCATGACTTTGATGCAGAGGGCTGGGATCTGTTGCTGCAATGTGATGAGTGCGGCGAGTGGCGGCTGGGTCTGGTGCAGGCTGAAGACGCGGCGTCCATTGATGCGGCGGGCGGGATCGACAAAGGCGGCCGCGGCGCGGGGCAGTGTATCTGCTTGGAGATCAGCGAGCCAGTCGGCTTGGCGAAACTCGATCCGATCTGCAAGATCGAGTGCGTGTGCGTTGGCTTGGGCGAGGCGTAGACGCACTTCGTCGCGCTCGTAGGCGATGACTTGGCGATGGTGGGCGAGGGCGAAGGTGTCGCCGCCAATGCCGCAGCCGAGATCGAGAATGGGGCCGGGGGGCGCGTGTTGGTGGATCCACTGGGCGCGGCGTGCTGCGATTTCCCATGCGGTCGCTTGTTCGAGCGCTTCGGGTACGAAGTAGAGTTTGTCTGCATCGGGAAATTTGGTCGCGGCTCGCTGCCGTAGTTTGACGAGCGAAAGTAGGGCTCCGGCTTCGTTGGCGCTAAATTGTTGGCGTAGTGCGCTCAACAGCGTTAGCGAATTCTGTTCGGATAGATCCTGCGTGTGCAATTTTTCTGCGGCGTTTTGGCCCGCAAACGAGAGCAGAAAGTCGATTGTGCCTGTATGGATACTGCTTTGCCGATTCGATTGACTCATAATTGTAGCTAGCTCATCGACTGAAAAAGTGCATCTGTTTTGTTGGTTCACATTAAAACGTCCTGGGAGGCACATTTTTGGTAGATGAACGTTAAAGTTTATTATACTGACCGAATGGGGGAATGAGTAAATTTTGGTGCGGACGGGGTAGGATGAGAATTGTAAACTATTGATTTTTATGTTTCTAGAACTAGAACTTCTCTGGGCTTTGTAGTATTATATTGGACAGAAATTATTGTGCTCGCGTGTGCGCATATGAACTAGTTACTGGGTCGTATAATGTCCAAAAAAATTCTGCTTCTTGATGTGCGGTATGGAACTTTTCTGGATAAGTTGTATAGTTTTGCACACGAGCAGATGAATTTTATAGAAATGTATTTTTGTTTGCAGGTAAACAGAATTTAGTCGAGGAGAAACATGAGCGTACATCAGGAATCGTTTTCGGCACATAGTGCCAACGCACATGAAGAAGTACAGGTTGAGAATGAAATTACCCCTGCCATGATCATAATGCTGTTAACGGCGTTAGGTGGTGCGGTTTTGGGCACGTTGCTAACGCTGTTTGTTTTGTCGCTTATTAATGGTGGGACATTGCGCTATGGCGGCGGTGCTAGTCGATTGGATGGTGTTGAGTTGGCTTATTCACAGTTGAGCGAGAATGTCAACATAAATACTCTTAATATGCAGGGTCAGACTGAGCAGTTTGCGACAGATATTAATTCGATTAACGAGATTGTGACGGGTCATTCGCGCTCGATTAATCAGATGGCTCCGATGGTTGCACGCACAAGCGCAAATAGCGATCAGACTACACGTTTGATGAATGCACTGGAAGATGTCTTTTCGACGAATCGGGCTACTACGAGTGCTGACGATTTGATGGTGCCTGCGGTTGGCGAGGAAGAGGTCTTTGATACTGGCCCGATGATGAGTTTGGCTGCCACAGTGAAGCAGGGAAACAACATTCCTACTGGCATGGTGGCTGTCCTGCCGTTTGTGGATAAAGATAGCAGCGGTGTGATGGATCCGGGCGAGGTGAATGAGCTTGGGATTACGGCTTCGCTGATCGACTCTGCAGGTATGGCCGTTGCCACAATGGATTCGGGCGATGCCGGCATGAATTTCACCGATATTATGCCTGGTAATTACGAGCTTGTGATTGAGAATGGTGGCAACTATGATTCGCTGGTTGGTCAGACGGTGCCGGTAGAGGTGGATGCAAGCGATGAATTTGGTCAGCTTATTTTCTTGGGCATTGCGGAAGAGGGTGCCGAGCCTGCTTCTGCACCTGAGGGTGAAGCAGTTGAAGATGAAGTGACTGCTGATGAAATGACTGGCGAGGATCATGCTGCTGCGGATGCCGAAGAGGGCGATCACGCTGAGGGTGATGCTGCTGGCGAAGCGGAGGATCATGATGAGGAAGCAGATCATGATGCGGATGCGGAAGATCATGGCGAGGAAGAGTCTCACGATTAGAATTTTCTAGTTCTGTGGGTTCTCACAGCTCCGCCGGTTGACACTAGCGTCTGATATGGGAAACAGGCTAAAAGCTTGTTAGGCTCATGGGGTCGACGACACACATTAGGCATAAAAAGGATGCAGGGCGGGATGCGAATTCGCATCCCGCCCTGCATCCTTTTTTAATTTCAACTTACTTGCTTTCTTTCTTCAACTCTTTTAAAATCTCCGCCTCGGGCCGATCTTTATAGAACTCATCTAGCGGATAGCAGCCGGACGGCAAACCATTGCGTGGCGCGGTGGTGCAGTCGCTAAAAGTGCGGCAGATCAACTTGCGCTGGATCGGGTTGCCCGCTAAGATGTCGCCACAAATCTGTGGATAGGACAAGACCATGCGCCCGATCCCCACAAAATCAATCGCGTCTGTTCCCACGGCGGCCTGTGCAACATTTGGAAACCAATCTTGCAAATACGAATAGCCCGTGCCAACATAGATCAGCCCTGAGCAGCGTCGCTTCAACTCTGCTGCAACCTCGATTTGGCGCGCCACCCCGACCAGCGGATCCTCGGGTGGCAGGTATCCATCCGATGGCGGGAAGAGTGCCGGACGCTGGATGTGGGGTGTATAGTAGGGACTCCCGCCAGAGATGCAAACAAGCTCAATATCTAACTCTTTCAATAGGTCTAAAAATGCCAGCGGCTCCGACAGGTCGGGTTTCAGGCCAGATGTATCGCCGCCAAAGGCATACGGATACTCTCCTGCATTTGAGACAGGTTCACCTGTGCGCTCTTCACTATCCCCCGATTGGAATGGAATAAAGTCAAAGGCACTGAGGCGGACGCCGATCTCCATGCCGGGTACTTCGCTGCGGATCCCCATAACCATTTCGCGTAGATAGCGCGTGCGATTCTCGAAGGTGCCACCATACTTGCCCTTGCGGTCGATGGCCGTTAGAAACTCGTGTCCCAAATAGCCGTGACAATGTTTTAAGTCGACAAAGGCGAAGCCTGCCTGCTGCGCTAATTTTGCTGCTTCCACTGTTCGCGCAATGAGCGCTTCGATATCATTATCGCTCATGATTGTCGAATCGTCGGTGATGCCAAATTTACTATCGAGATAGGGATGGCGATAGAGCGTTTGCGGTGCGAGACCGGCTTTGGTGGGGCGGCAAAAGCGGCCCGAGTGGGTCAATTGCAATCCGATTAGCAGATCGTCGCTGGTTTCGTAAAGTTCTTCGTGGCTGCGTATTAATTCTTTACGCAATTCGGCGATCTGGTCCACTGTTTCGGGCAGAATCGCTAATTGATTTGGATTGGCGCGTGCGTCGAGTTGCACCGCGGCGGCTTCGCAACCCCAGATCAATTTCGCACCACTCTTTCCAAAATTCTGCCAGCGCCGACGCACCAATTCGGATGGCGAACCATCTGTGTTTGCGTCCCAGCCTTCCATGGGCAAGATCGCGAATCGATTGCCGATTGTGCCTTGAGGACGACTCAATTTTTGCGCCAATGGTGAGTCAGTGCCAACGAGAATCTCTTCGTCAAAGGGCAGGGTGATGCCGAGGCTGTCTAGGTGTTCGAGGAAGGCTTTGGGGGTTTTTAGTGTGGCGACACGTTTTATTTTCATTGATTTCTCACTTGGTGAATCAGGTTATTGTTTCTGTTTTCTGAGGAATTGATGGGAAATTTAGGGTGAGGTCAAACAGTGCATACAAAGCTACTGTGCCACATCCCACCAACTCGCTACTCTGCCAGCACGCCCAGCCGTTCGGCGATATCGCGCAGCACCGTCACATCGCTATCGGGGCGTCGATCCCCGCTTGGATGCGGCGCATCTGATTTGATCCAGCCGCGCAATTTTAGAAACTGAGCCGCGCTATGTTTGTACGCAGGGACGGTCGGGCGAAAGGCAAAGAAACCCAGATATTGCAGCAGATCGTTTAATTCGTAAAAGGCTGGATCGCCCGCTTCCCACATGGCGTCGCGCTTCGCAAAAAGATCGGGTGCAAAGGTACTAAGCCCAAGCAGATAGTCGCTGCCGTACATCACCATGTCAATCGCTAGATCGTTACCCGTATATACTTTGAACTCGGGGCGCACGCGATCGCGCAATGCCAGTCGTTCCCATTCTGGTTCACGCCGTAGCGATGAATGTTTGGCTCCCACACATTGTGGGATCGAAAGCAACCCCTCGTACGTTTCCAACGAATAGATCTGTCCAAATGGCGCAAACATCTTCCCCAACTCAAAGGCAATAAAGGCTGGGCAGTCACGTCCTAGCTCGGCATATGAAGCGACAATTTTGTCGGGCTGTTGATTGGTCAGTGTGTATGACTGGAAGATAACGGGCGTGCCACCAAATTCTTGGATCAGGTCCATCTGCTCGCGCGTTGGATCTGGCTCCCAACTATCCTCTGGCGTAGCAGGGACAAACGCACCCGCCACGAAATCACTGTTCCCCACAATTGACTGTGTTTGGCGTAGTGCCTCGACCCGCGTCTGCTGATCGATCAGGTTGACATAGCCTGTGTCCATATTGACTGCGGGGGCAAGGCCAGCCTCTACCGTACGCGCTACATGGTTCGAAAATCCTTCCCAATCGATGGTGCCATCTTGGAAGAATGGCAGAAGGATCGCTGAGATGCCGGTGATTTTACGGCATGGACGCACCATTGACAGTGGATTTATGGCCGATTGCTGTTCAGACTCTTTAGTTTTTTTATTCATCATTTTGCTCCAGAGCAACCTGTAGATTTGAGTGAATCGATTACTGGTTGGCTATTCTATAGATGATCATTCTGTACATTTTTCAGGCTTGACATTGCAAACTTGCTGTGCTAGTATAACGTTATACTAAAACGTTGCACTAAATTTAGCAAGTAAAGCATTCCCCAGCTTTACATTCCCAATTCTCATTTTTACCAACAGTAATTTTTGTCAATAACTTAGACTAATAATCTAGACTAGTAGCATAGGCATAGATGGCAGACAAAGTCACAATATTGGATGTGGCCCGTGCCGCTGACGTATCTCCTAGTACGGTTTCTAATTTGTTGAATGGTCGTGCCGAGCGCATGAGACCAAGTACAAAAGACCGTATACAAAATGCAATCCTACAGTTAGGATATCGTCCTAATCTTGCGGCTCGTGGTCTAAAAAAAGGGTCAGCCCCGCTTATCGGCCTGATTGTTCCATCTGTTGCCAATCCATTTTTTGGCATCTTTGCACGTCATGTAGAAGAGGTGGCGCTAGCAGGTGGCTATCAAGTTTTGCTGGGTAACGGCGGTCGCGATCCGGAACGTGAAAAAAGTTATGCCGAAGAACTCTGGGGGCATGGCGTACGCGGCATTATTCTTGGATCTTCGCCCAAGAATTTTGAGCACCTTTCACCACTTTTGGAAATTGGGCTGCATCTGATTGCATTTGAACGCCGCTCGCAACGAAATGATCAATATATGGTCGACAGTTTTGGGGTAGACAATGTTGAAGGAGCCTATTTGGCCGTCAACCATTTGACCACCTTAGGACACCAGCGGATCGGATTTGTTTCTGGCTCGATTCGCACAGTCAACCGCCATGATCGACTTGTTGGATACAAACGCGCGCTAGAGGAAGCGAATATTGAGTTTGATGAATCGCTCATTTGGCAAGGGAAATCTGATATCGACTTTGGTGATGCCGAGACGATGAACATGGGTAGAAAAGGTACTGTGGCACTTTTAGCACAGCCAAACCCGCCAACCGCGCTCTTTGCGATAAATGACATGGTGGCGTTTGGCACCTATGCTGGCGCACGCGATTTGGGCCTTGTTGTGCCAGATGATCTATCGATTGTTGGCTTTGATGACATTGCCCTAACCGAAATTGTTGATCCGCCGCTGACAACCGTGCAGCAACCAATAAAAGAGATTGCACGCTGTGCGGTGGAACGATTATTACAACGCCTACAAGATGATTCGATTCAGCCCATCGGTCATAAGGCACTCTCTCCTAAATTAACTGTCCGATCTTCTACAAACGAGCATAGACCCAACTAAATTTCACGAGTAAATTCCACAAGAAGAAAAGCTAATGTCCGAACTCGTTGTTAGCCCCAAAATAGACAAACCTTACGTTAAACCCCGTTTCAACATGCACCAGCAGGAAAGCCTGGCAGGTTACCTTTGCGTTTCCATTTGGGTAATTGGCTTTCTCATCTTTAGCTTAGGACCAATGATTGCAACGGTCGTCCTTAGCTTTTATAGATGGGATTTAATCCGTGCACCGCGCTTTATCAATGTGGACAATTATATAAAACTCTTCGGTGATGAACTCTTCTGGCAATCGATTAAAGTGACCGTTGTCTACGGGCTTGGACGAGTGCCGCTAGGCATTATCGCTGGCTTATTAACGGCGATGCTGCTTAATCAGAAAGTCAGGCTGCTGGGCATGTGGCGTATTCTTTATTATATGCCGGTCGTGTTGCCACCAGTCGCAATTTCGCTCTTGTGGATGTGGATTTACAACCCGCGTTATGGCGTTCTGAACGGTATTCTTTGGGATTTCTTTGGCATTCAGGGGCCGGCATGGCTCCAATCGACGACATGGGTGTTGCCATCGCTGATGCTGATGGCTGTTTGGTCGGCCCTAGGGCGCAACATGCTTATCTATCTCTCTGGTTTGCAGAGTATTGCACAAGATCTCTACGATGCAGCCAATGTAGATGGAGCAGGTGCGTGGCGCAAATTCTATGCCATTACGATTCCAATGCTCTCTCCGGTGATCTTCTTTAACCTAATCACTGGAATGATCGACACCTTCCAACTCTTTACGCAAGCCTATGTAATGACCGAAGGTGGACCGCGCAACGCTTCGCTCTTCTTCTCTTACTATCTATTTCAGCACGGATTCCAGCGCTTCAACATGGGCTATGCCTCTTCAATGGCCGTCGTGGTAACGCTTCTAATCATTCTACTGACACTTCTCGTCTTCCGCTCGTCTAAGGCGTGGGTTTACTACGATGGTGAATTGCTAGAGGGTAAATAAGGGATAAAGAAAGATGACAACAATTACGTCACGTTCACAGCAATCACAAGTTCGAACAGACAAATTTATGCGTTGGCTTGGTCGAGCATCCATCTATGCGCTACTGATTATCGGGGCAGTGATAATTCTTGTCCCCTTTTTCTGGACAATCAGCACGTCACTCAAGACTGAGCAGCAGACGCTCCAGTTTCCACCTTCGTGGATTCCCAACCCAGTTGTATGGGAGAATTATCCAACTGCTTTGCGGGCAAGGCCCTTTGGCACCTACTATCTGAATAGCCTTTTTATTGCTCTTTTCGCCACAGTTGGGCAGACGATCAGTTCGGCTATTGTTGCCTTTGGCTTTGCGCGGATGCGCTTCCGCGGTCGACATGTACTCTTCTTGGTGGTGCTCAGCACGATGATGATCCCATTCCATGTGATGATCATTCCACGCTTTATTCTATTTAAGGAGTTGGGCTGGCTCGACACATTCTATCCGCTCATCATCCCCAATTTCTTTGGCGGAGCCTTTTCCATTTTTCTACTGCGCCAATATTTTATGACGATTCCGTTAGAGCTAGATGCTGCCGCAAAAATCGATGGCGCAGGGTACTTCCGCATCTTCATGAGTATTATTTTGCCCACATCTTTGCCTGCGCTCGGCGTGGTGGGTGTCTTTGAGTTTCTGTCAACATGGAGAGATTTCTTTGGGCCGCTGATCTATCTTACGTCCGATGTGAATTATACGGTTCCGATTGGGTTAAATGCCTTCCGTGGTGAGTATGCCACGGAGTGGAATCTCTTTATGGCGGCATCCGCGGTTGCCATGCTGGTTCCGCTGGCCGTTTTCTTCATAGCACAGAAGTATTTCCTCGGCGGTATTGCGCTGGTTGGTGCAGGTGGCTCGAAAGGGTAGATGATGACAGGATGAAGGCTGAGCTTGTCAAACCCGCTATGACTTTACCTGTTCCCTTGCAATCTTAACATGTTTCCTCGCTTTAATTTTGTTGTATATCTCTGTTTTACCTAACTGTTGTATTAATCTAAGGAGAATCACAATGCTTGCGAAATTACGAAGTCGGTTAGTCCTAATCGGATTGGCCTCGGTTTTAATGCTGGTCGTTGCGGCCTGTGTGCCTGCTGCGCCAGTAGATGGTGGTGCGGCAACGGACGGCGGTGATGAAGTTGTCACCATTAAGTGGTTTATGCGCTGGGATCAAACTCGCGTGGACAATGTAGCCATGCCCGTGATTGCCGCTTTTGAAGAAGAAAATCCGAACATTAAGGTCGAGTTCGAGAACATCGGCAGCAGCAGCGAATATTATCAGAAGCTGCAAACGACAATTGCTGGTGGTCTTGCACCAGATGTCTTCTATCCACCCACACATATTGCTTATGCCCTGGCTACTAAGGGTGCAATGCTTCCGCTAGATGATTACATTGCTGCGGACAGCATGGATATGGGCAAATACGACCAAAACATCTTGGCTCTCTATCAGCAAGAAGGGAGCCAATATTGTCTGCCGATTGATACCGCTTCTTTGGTTGTCTTCTACAATAAAGATCTCTTCGATGCGGCTGGCGTTGACTATCCAGAAGCAGGTTGGACGTGGGATGACTTCCTTGCAACGGCTCAAGCACTCACAGCCGATGAGGATGGCGATGGTATGACCGATCAATTTGGTGTAGAAGTCTTCACCAGCTATTGGCCGATGGTTGTTTGGTCGCAGACAGGTCATGCCCTCTATGATGACATTCGCAACCCGACGGCATTCCTTGGGGCCGATGAAGGTTCTATTGCTGCTGTTCAATGGCTAGCCGACTTGATCAATGTGCATGGCGTCATGCCATCTGCCGAACAGCGTGCTGATATCAGCGATATGTTTGTTGCTGGCAAAGCGGCCATGAATATCGTTGGTCACTGGCGCGTGCCTCGTTACCTAAACAATGCCGAATTTGGCTTTGACTTTGCACCATTGCCGCTAGGTGAGGTTGCCGTTAACCGTGCCGATGGCAGCTGTTTCGCCGTATCCGAGAGCAGTGAACATCCTCAAGAGGCGTGGGAGTTTGTGAAATTCCTTGCTGGCCCCGACTCGCTCGGTGTGGATCTGCTGCTTGATCTGCAACAAATGACGCCAGTTGTGACCGAGTTCCAAGAATCCGACAAGTTCCTCAATCCTGAAGGACTGGAAGGCTCCAACAAAGCAGCTTTCCTAGCCGGAAAAGAAAATCTCTTCTCGATGTATGATCCTATCCACCCGATGTATGCCGAGTGGGACGCACTTTGGAAGCAAGAGTTGGGCGAGGTTTGGAACGGCAATGCAACAGCGGCCGAAGCCTTCGATCGCATGTCTCCTAAAGTTGATGAGATGTTGGCAAACCTATCCGATTACGAATAAAATCAGCGGCGAAGTAATCTGATTTGTGACCGTTCAGGTCCTCTGTTGGTTGAGTGAGCCAAGGTAGTATGTGGCTTATATCGAAACTAAGGCAAAGGGGACTGAACGGTTACTCTGATCTTAGTGGGGTACAGATCAAAATCTGTGCCCTGTTTCTTTAAAATGTCCTAGTTTTATCTGCATAGCTTTGTATTTGGATTTAGCAACTATGTGCATTGCCGAACCAAAATTCTTCGTTGTCATTCCCCTAGGCCTCCCCACCTACAAGAGTACAAGCTTAGCGGGAATTCATAGAGGCTCACGATATAGATGCCCGATAACACTTGTACTCGAAGGCCCTAATCGGGTAACCTTTGGGCATGACAAAGCCGCAAGATTAATCATCTTTTTCAAAGTGTATGATAGCTACTGTTTGAATCTAATCTGTAGCTGAATTTATTACCCGATACGATATAAAATGGAGCATTCAAAATGAAGTACACTACATTTGGCCAAACAGGTGCAGAAGTATCAGAAATGTGTCTTGGCACCATGATGTTTGGCGACCGCACCGACGAAGCCGAATCGGATCGCATACTTGGGCACGCCATTGATCATGGCGTCACCTTTATCGACACAGCAGCCATGTACTGCAAAGGCGAAACCGAGTCGATCCTTGGCCGCATCTTAAAAGGGCGGCGCGACGGGCTATTCATCGGCTCTAAAGTAATGAGCAAAACCGCACCCGCCGATTTTGTGCAAGGTCTTGACGACAGTCTGACACGTCTACAATTAGAGTATGTCGATCTTTACATGATCCACTGGCCCCACGCACAAATGAATACCGAAGAGATGATGTCATCGCTCAATGCACTCGTCGAAAGCGGAAAAACGCGCCATGTTGGCTGCTGTAACTTCCCAGCGTGGCTCTTGGCTCACTGCAATGCAATTGCCCAACGCAACGGGTGGGCACCGCTTACGTGCAACCAAATTCCCTATAACTTAGTGGAACGCGGCGTAGAGGTGGAAGTGCTACCACAAGCCGTCGCCGACAACATTGCTATCACCGTCTATCGTCCACTACTCATGGGAATGCTCGCAGGAAAATATCAGCCCGGCCAGCCAATTCCAGAAGATTCGCGTGGTAATACCGACAAACGCGTAAATGACTGGCTAGACAGGTTTGGAACCGGCATCGCGCAATTCAATAAATTTGCAACCGATCGCGGTCTCCACCCGGCACAACTCTCTACTGCATGGGTGAATCACTCTGCTGGCGTTACCTCGCCAATTGTCGGCGTCAGTTCGCTGCGTCAGCTACAGGCGTCGATTGATGCCTTTGATATTGAGCTAACTCAGGATGACTATAACACTGTGACCGCCATGTTTGATACGGCAGTCAAAGAGGAAAGCGGGGGCAACTTTAGTAATCTGCGCAGGTCAATGGACCTTGTCGTACAATGACAGAACGGAAAATACTCTACCTACCGCCCGCCAGCCTCTCCCAAGATATCCTGTCGCCTAAAGCGGTCGAGACGCTGGAAAAATTAGGGACTGTGATTTGGAACGAACTCGATCGCAACTATACCGCAGATGAACTCCTCGAACTGATCTCTGGAACAGAGGTTGTTATTAGCTCTTGGGGATCGCCTAATGTGACCGCCAAACACGTTGCTGCTGCACCCGAATTAAAGATAGTGGGCCACGCCGCCGGGTCCGTCAAAAAACGATTGGATCCAGTCGCGCATCAAGGAGGTGTACTGCTTTTGAGCGCGTCTGATATGATTGCCGAAGCCGTCTCCGAATATACCCTCTGGGCCATGCTCAGCGGTCGGCGATCGCTCTTTCGCTACGATAAGCTGATGAAGATGGAGCGGTACTGGAAAACGGCAGACGAATTCTATGGTCATTTGCTAACTGGCGCAAAAGTAGGCATCGTCTCGGCCAGCATGGTTGCGCGCCGCGTGATCAACCTGCTCAAGCCCTTCAACTGCGACATCATCGTCTACGATCCTTATCTATCCGCTGACGCCGCGCAAGAACTTGGCGTACGCACCGTTTCGCTCGAAGCTGTCTTTACCGAAGCCAACATCATCTCGATCCACGCGCCGTCGACGCCCGAAACCAAAGGCATGATCACCGCCGCTCACTTCCAATCTATTCCCGACGACACACTCTTGATCAACACCGCGCGCACGTGGGTGCTAGATCAAGACGCGCTTTTGACCGAGCTTCAGCGCGAACGTTTTTACGCAATTATCGATGTTTTCGAGCCAGAACCACTCCCCGCCGAACATCCAATCCGCAATCTGGATAATGTATACCTAACACCTCACGTTTCTGGTCATTCCATCGAAACGCGCTTAAAGTTAGTCGAAGCAATCGCCTACGATGTCGAGCGCTTCTATAACGGTCAACCACCAAAGCTAGCCGTTTCGTACGACCGACTCAAAATCATGGCATAAAAAATCGCATTTTGCTCCAATTGATAAGTGCATTTCACATTGAGAGCGAGATGTATTCAGAGCGTATCTACAGATACTCGTCAATGATGTTAAATGACGAGAGATCGCAAAACCATCGTGCGATACAGAAAAGAAATACCAAAAATCGTACGGGCATGATATATCGTGCCCCACATTGACTATCGGGAATGATATATCGTGCCCTGCATTGCACACACGAAACGCTTAGCATCGGCACCAACTGAAAACAAATCCATGCCAAACAAATACGATCTCTATCAAACATCCGCAACGCTCTATTTTCTACCCGTCGAAACTCGCGTGCCGCTCAAATTTGGCACCGAAACACTCACCTCCGTAACTTGCGCTCGCGTCTGTATGACCGCTACCGGTAGCGACGGTCATACCGCACAAGGCTGGGGCGAAACGCCACTTAGCGTGCAGTGGGTTTGGCCCAGTAACCTGACCTACGCCGAGCGCCAGGACGCACTCAAAGAGTTCTCCCGAATGCTCGTCAGCGCATGGAACCGTTTCGAGCACGCCGGTCATCCGCTAGAAGTTGGTTATGCATTTCAGCAAACAGTGCTGCCTCAATTATTAAACGAACTGAACCAATCCCGTGGGCCCGATGTCGAACCGATGCCGTGGCTTGCTGCGCTTGTCTGCTGTTCGGCTTTCGACATTGCGCTACACGATGCCTACGGTGTATTGCATAATGTGCCGATCTACAGCACCTATTCTTCACCCTACATGAACGAGGATTTGGCGACCTTCTTAATGCCAGCCGAAGGCAGTAACGTGAACTTCGATGGTCTTTACCCCGCAGACTTTCTAAACCCCTCACCGCCACAAACCCTCCCTGCTTGGCACCTCGTCGGCGGGCTGGATCCGCTAACGCAGGACGAGCTAACGGGTGACGAACCTGATGACGGATACCCGCTGCTGCTCCACGACTGGATCGATCGCGATGGGCTGAATTGTCTCAAAGTAAAGCTGCGCGGCAACGATTCAGAATGGGATTATGCCCGACTCGTTCAGGTCGGACAAATTGCCATCGAACAGGACGTAGATTGGCTGACCAGTGACTTCAACTGTACCGTGACCGAACCAGCGTATGTTAACCAAATTCTGGATCGGCTCACCATCGAGCATCCGCGCATCTATGGCATGATCCTCTACGTAGAGCAACCCTTCCCACACGATCTCGAAGCCAACCGGATCGACGTTCACAGCGTTTCGGCTCGTAAGCCACTCTTTATGGATGAAAGCGCACACGACTGGCAGATCATCCGGCTGGGACGCACTCTTGGCTGGACGGGTGTCGCCCTCAAAACGTGCAAAACCCAAACCGGCGCGCTCCTCAGCCTCTGCTGGGCCAAAGCGCACGGCATGACCCTCATGGTGCAAGATCTCACCAATCCGATGCTGGCCCAAATTCCGCACTTGCTGCTGGCCGCCCACGCCGACACAATTATGGGTGTCGAAACCAACGCCATGCAATTTTATCCCGACGCATCGTCGGCTGAAGAAGCGATACATCCCGGTCTCTACAAACGGCGCAGTGGGGCTGTCGATCTCTCTTCGCTTGCGGGGCCAGGTTTTGGCTATCGGCTGGCCGAGATCGACCGCTCATTGCCCTCAACCGGGTAGCAAATCTCACGGGACGGGCACGATATATCGTGCCTCTACTAAAATTCTGCCAAACCCATACTGCTACCCATGCAACAATCAAAAGATTAAACCAATGCAGCTAATCATCTTCACCAAACATCTTGAAGGGTTCGACATCCCACAACTTATCGACGCGCTCCACTCTGCCGACCTAAACGGTGCGGATCTCTGCGTGCGCGAAGGCTACCCTGTGACGCCCGGCAATATGGAGCGCGAGCTGCCTAACGCCGCGCGTAAATTTGCCGCAGCGGGGCTCACCATTCCACTTGTGACAGGGCCAACCGACTTTACCCACCCTGGCATCGACTACACCGAGCGTCTCTACGCAGCCTGTGGCGAAGCGGGTGTTAAGCACATTAAACTGGGCTACTGGCGCTGGAAACAGGGCATGGATTACTGGGAAGAAGTAGACAAAGCCCGCGCCCATCTGGATAAATTCCAAGCGCTCTCCGCCAAATACGGAGTACAGACCGTTATCCACACCCACTCTGGTACCTTTATGGGGGTAAACGCTTCTGCTGCCATGACGCTAGTCCAAGGTTTTGACCCGCAACATATCGGCCTATTCTTAGACCCCGGCCACCTCGCGCTCGACGGTGAACCAATCGACATGGCGCTCAATATCGCTAGCCCATATCTCTCAATCATAGCCTTTAAAGACTTCGTGCAAGAGAATGTTTCCACAGACGGTAAACTCAAGCGCACAAAAGCCACCCGCAAATTAGGCTGGGGCATGGTTGATTGGAAGACAACGCTGGCAACCTTACAGGCCGTGAACTTCACTGGCCCTATCAGCCTACACGCAGAATACACCGACGAAACCTCAGAAAGTGTCATCGATCTCACTCGGACAGATGTGCGCTTTGTGCGCTCGCTTGCCGCCCAACTTTCAGCCCAATCCTAAAACAAACTGACATGCCGAAAACAATCATTATCTTTCTCATTAGTTTGCTCTTGACTGCCTGCCAACCCATTGCACCGGTTAGCGCGCCTGCGCCCAACGAATCGCTCGATCTCGGTAATGTAGACGAATTAGCCGCGCTCGCTCTGCAAGAGATCACAGCCCAAATGGCTGGCAACCACTTCTATGTTTCGCCCAATGGTGACGACGACAACGACGGGCTATCAGCCGAATTGCCATTCGAAACTATCCTGCAAGCCATCGTCAACGTGCGCGCAGGGGACACGATCCATCTTGGCGCGGGCGATTACTTCGAAACTATGATGACGCTGCGCGACGGTATGCCCAATGCGCCCATCACCATCATTGGCCCGCCCGACGCCGTGATTCGTGGGGGGGCGCTCGACAACGTGCTCGTGCGCATCAACCACGATTATTATACGTTATATGGCTTTACAATCGACGGCCTGCGTGGCGACGCCGACAGAATGCGCGGCTTTAAAGATAAGCTGCTGTACGCGCAAAAACACGAAGAGCGGCGGGGCATCCACGGGCTGCGTTTACTCGATATGAACTTTAAAAATGCTGGGGCTGAATGTGTGCGGTTGCGTTATTTTGTGGAAAAAAGCGAAGTTGCATTCTCGCGTTTTAGCGGCTGCGGGGTTTGGGATTTTGTCTTCAACGAAGGGGGCAAGGTGGGCGAGGGCATTTATATAGGTACATCCAGCAAGCAGTGGGCGGACGGTAAGAACCGCACTGCTGGTCCCGACGAAACGACAAATAACTGGATCCACCATAATTTCTTCGAGACGCGCGGCAATGAGTGTGTGGAAGCCAAAGAAGGTGCAATCAACAATGTAATTGAATACAACGAATGTACGGGCCAAATGGATCCCGAATCCGCTGGCATTGTTGCGCGCGGCAGCGGCAATATTATTCGGTATAACAAAATTTACGGCAACGTCGGTGCAGGCGTGCGCGTCGGTGGTCACACAGTAGATGGTACACAATATGGCCAGCAGAATGAGATCTACGGCAACGAGTTGTTCGACAATGTTGGCGGCGGTGTCAAAATAATGGTGCCGAACCAGAACAAAGTCTGCAACAACATTGTGTACGATAACGCAAAGGGGCCAACCGCTGGCGATTATGGATCCGAATACGATCCGCAAGAGGGGTGTTGAGTGGTTCAAAAATTTTCACGTCCCCAGCACGGTGAAAAATTTTTATGGCGAATAAACTAAAACGCCGTGCCGGGGACGTGGAACTCAAACGTCGGCTGAGCTTGACCAAAGGAGCTCAATGGTCGAAACCACAGCAATCAAACTTCTTATCCCTTATTAATCGGGATATCTTGCGAATCATCGCTCGCTTTTTTACTTTCTTCGGACTTTTGCAACTCGGTTGCCAAATTATCCAGCTGCTTGCTCAAAAAGCGCAACCCAGATACCATACCGCTTGCCACATCCTGCGCAGTCTCATTTTCGCGCAGCTTTTCGGCAACCGTTTCGGCTACATCCTTCGCCTTCTCTTTGGCCTTATCCACCTTCTCCTGCGTATTTGGATCAGAGCGTACGCCATCAACTTTCACCTCGACATTGCTCGAGAACGAAGACAATCCGTCACGCAGCTCAGTTTCGAAATTGCGGCGATAATCGCTAGACCATGCTGCGCCAACCACATTTATTACCTTCGAACCAATCCTGCCCAACTCCTCAAAAATTTCTTCTCCGGTCACAGTCTGCTCTTCTGCCCCTGATGAGCCACTTTTAACCGCAGCCTGTGCCGCAGCCTGTGCCGCTTCTTTCGCCTCGGCTGCTGCCTCTCGAGCCGCTTCCGCCGCAGCTTCTGCCTTTGCACCAGCCACCTTCGCCGCCTTCTTTGCCGCTTTCTCCGCAGCTTTTAATTCATCAGATCTTTTGTTTTCTTTATCTTTAGCCATCTCTCTCTATCCTTTCTATAATTATTTTTTGTATAAATTAACCGTTGATATCTATCTTTACGTATCAGTAACCAAAAAGTTTCTTATTGCATCGTTAATGCTTAATTTTTCGGTTACGTGTAAGCGTATCGATTGTGGAGTGCGCATCGGAAGGTACACGCAGTTGGAGCAAGTTGCAGGACGAGCATTCGCGGGATGTAGGTTTCTCTCTTCCTATCCGCTATAGCAACTGATATCCACGCGGAGACATTTAACCGCATATAACAGATGCGAGTTTACGGGTACTCAATCCGCACAAAATCGCCAACAACCGCACCATCAATCGAAACCGGCAACCGAGCACCACTCGCTGGCAAGTATAACCCAACATGTAACGTCACATCGTAATCATCCACCAAAGGCAACAGATGCTGCGTTGCCAAAAACTCACCAGCCTGCCAACTGCCTGATGGAGCCAAAACTAGCTCCCCCTCTGGACCGATACTTTGCGGGATCCCATCCCACTGCGCCAGCGGATCGCCGCCATCATGAGCCACCCAATGCACAAAAATATTGTGCTGCGGCAACAGCGCCTGCTCGGCCCGCCAATAAAGCGTCAGCCGGATCTGCTCATCTATCATCATATCATACCCCAACAAATCAATATGTGATCCAAACCGTGCTGGCACCGGCAACGGATTTCTCATCGTTGGCCCATTAAACGATGCCGTCCGTTGCATCACGCGCACCGTGCCAAGCTGCGCCGCGGGCGACTTCGCATCCGTAGCTGCATCAACAAACCCTGCGATCAGCCTATACATACCGCTCGCCAACGTCGCGGGCAACTCCACCTCGAACGGAACCTGCACGAGCGCGCCCACAGCCAACCCATCCGTGGGATAATCGGGCAGCGGCCACCCCTCGCCACCCGCCACACCCGCGCCATCCTTATTCAGCAAACTCACATAAAGCGTTCGCAGCGACGGCGTGGCCGATTGATTTTGGAGAAAAATGTCGAGTCCGATCCGCGTGCCAGCCAGCGCGCTCTTTTCCGGATCCATACCCGACAGCCCCAATAATGTTAGTCCCCCATCCGTGATCAGTGGCACAGCAGCGCGATCCATCGGCAGTCTGTACGGGGCCATCGATTCTACTGGTGGAATAATCACAAGGTTGCCCAAGCGAACAAATTCGGTCGACTCTTGTAGGGCGTCATTCGACTGTGATCGTAGCGTAGTGACTTTCTCCCGATCCGCTTTTGTATTAATACGATCCACACCGATTGCCAGTTCATACGGCCCTGGTGGCAACCCGGCAGGCACAACAAAACCGACATCACTGCGCCACCGCTCAGCCGTCATCGAACGAAATGATCGGTTGACTCGCGAGCGCCCACTGCCATCAAGCAGCCGCAGCGAGAATTGCCATTCCGTTGAGCTTTCATTCGGTGAAATAGGAATGTCGTCGGTGGCTGAGCTCGGACGAAGTCCAATAATCGAAGCCACCGACGACCATTCCATTGCAATATGTACCACCGAATTCGCACTAGCCACCTCTGTCGGATCGTATGCCGTCGACAGCAATTGAATCTCGCCGAAGTCTGCAAGTGGCTCATCAGCAGAAAGCGGCGTAGAAAGTTCAAGCGGGGGAACAAGTCGCCATGCACTTAAACGCGTCGTCTCATTAACCCAGCGCGTTTCGACATTGATCAAAACTTGGTTGTTTTTGTTAGCTTCTTCTGTGATTGAGCTTTCGTCCGGGGAATCGGTGCTGTCGCCGATGGCTGAGCTTGACCAAAGACCAATGGTTGAAGCTAAGTACGCCTCAATCTCTGATGGTAAATCGCTGCCAAGTGAGAGCGGCGCAGGAAACCAGAGCGTACCGCCATGTAATAGTGCGTCATCAATTTGCGTGCGGATCTCATCGTTCCATTCGAGGCTGTTTTGGCCCAGCAATAATAGCTCTTGGTGACGTAACTCGGCAGGTGTATAGGCTCGCCAATAACCGACCTGCCACGGGAAAATCGCCAGCAATATATCCTCATCACCGCCCTGCTGCACAATCTGTTTAACAATGGGCCGATAATTTCGATCCGCATAGCGTTCGATTGTATAGAAATTGTATACGCCTACACCCGCTGAAACAAGCAAACCTAACAAAGCAATCATGCCGGTTGCTCTATCAAATCGAGAGAAGGCATTCATGCGTGAATGGACTATGTTGCGACCCCACCCTGACCCGCTGCCACTTTCGAAACAACAGACGATTCCATCGGCCACGAGCAGTAAAAAGTGTGGCAGCACAAAGAGCAGCAGCCGCTCACCGCCATCTGGGAAGAACGGGAGCCGCAAATTGAGCAAAAATCCGATCACGGCAGGGATGGCAAACCAGCACCAGATGGCTGGTCGGGCCGCGAGGTTGACTATTCTGGTAGAGCGCTCGCTTTCTCCCGATGCAGCGGACGAGAGCATGGGGCCAACGCGGTGCAAGATGGCGCGCCCGATTAGCAAGATGAGGCTGACAGCACCCAACAGCGAAAGGAAGAAGAGCACTCGATTATCGTTTGGGAGATGGCCGCTGGTAAAAGCAGTTAGGTGACGCCACAGATACATTGCGGGAGTTAGCGGCGTATCATCATCGAAGCCGATTTTTTCACCAACGTAGCGGATCAGATTGGTTGCCGTGTAGATGAGCCAAGGCAAATACAGTAGCGCGGCGATGAGTGCTGAAATGATGAATGGTTTGCACTTTTTAAGGTCGGTTCGAAACTGCCACAGCAACCAAATTGCGTGGGCCAAAATGAGCAATGCGCTATAGTAAATTGTGTATAGGGCTAAGCTGATTGCTAGCGCGTAGCCGAGGACAGCACGTGGTGATGGCGCAGTGAAGAGGTTCCATAAATAGATGGTTGTAACGAGGCCGAGCAACAGGGCAAGACCGTACATGCGCAGCTCTTGGCTGTAGAAAAGGTGTATGGGGCTGACGGCTAACAGCAATGTGGCAATAAGCGTGCGTGCGCTGCTGCGGAAGAGAATGTGTGTGAGCCAAGCAAAAATTGGGAGGGCGAGCGCGCCGATGAGTATCGAGAGGGTGCGCAGCGTTGCGGGATCTGTACTGTCTGTGAGGGTGCTCCACGCGTGGAGCAGAGCGTAATAGAGCGGTGGATGGATGTCGCGCGCGGTGAGAGCCAGCATCTGTGGGATCGATTCGGTGGCAAAGTAAATGCTGTAGCCTTCATCCCACCAGATGGGTTGCCAGTCGATCCACAGGCTGCGCAGGCAAACGCCTAGCAAAATGATTAGTGCAAGAAACAACCAAAATTGGGCTGTCGGTCCAAATGCTGGTTTATTTCTGTTCATAGCGAACGTACATTTCTTGCTCTTCCTCATCGGCTGCCAGTTCAAAGGTTGCTACTGGTCCCACAGGATTGCTGCTGCCGTCAACAAGTTGGATCGCCCACGTTCCGTCAGCGCTTTGGTCAGGAAACTCGACTTTCATGTTTTGGAAGCGCTGACGCGCACTTTCGACAGGCCACGTAAAGCCGCCATTTGGCCCGAATGATGTTTCGTTAACCACCAGTTCTGCACCATTTTTGAGCACTTTTAGGCTAAAACCGGGCAGCGCTTGGCCATTTTGGAACGCGTAAAGAAAAATGCGTACGACGTTGGTTTCGGGGAATTGTTCGGTAGCCTTGAGCGCAAAATCAAATTCGGACTCTGCTGCTTCTGGGCCTGCTTGGGGGGCTGATTCTTCAACTGCTGAAGCTGCGGCCTGAGATGCAGGTTGATTTGCTATATTGACTGCGGCTGGTACGGCTGTTGGTGATGCGGCTGTGGCTGGTACAGATATTGGCGGTACGGGTGTTGGAACCACGGGTGCAGCTTGACCCGTGCTGCTACCACGAACGTTTACAAACTCATCTGCTACCCAGAACGGTGTGTCCAAATAGCAGCACACTTCCCACCAATCACCGGCAGTATTGCGGCCTATAATATCGAAAAATTCGCCCTTTCCCACAATGCCGACTAAATCATACTCTGCACCCGGACCCGCGCGGCCATTTAGCAATTGAATATCAACAATGACAGAGCCGCCATTTTCTACCGCAATTCGGTCGATAGATGAGTTTGCAGAGGAAATAACAACAGCGGCAGCTTCATCTGGTGAGACAGCACCTCCTGTTGCGGTACGACTATTCGCGCTATTAGCTGTAGAGCTATTAGTTGTAGCGTTATCAGTTATAGCATTATCGGCGACCTGCACGATTGGCTCTTTGGGAACAGCATTATCTACTGGTGCATTGGCGATAGCAGCCGTCGGCGTAAATGTAGGTTGCGGCGCACGCATAGAAAGCGGAACTTGCGGTTCCTCGGCAGGTTCTGCTCCACAACCGCTAAGAAAAATTGCGAGTAAAGCGATAGGGCCGAGCACACGCAGAGAAAGACGATTGGTCATCCAATGAAGCGGCCTCATCAATAATTTTTGTTGTTTTTGTTTATCTCTATTAGATGATAAAGAGGTAGAAGAGTTTGCATACTGGGTATGCGTTAATTTGTCGTACGTTTGGGTGATGAACTGCATAATAGTGAAATGCCTCGTTAATATACTGCTCTCAATCATGAAAATTCTCAATCATGAAAAGTAGTAAGTATATCCACGCATGTTTGGGTTTACGTGGATAAATGAAAATCGAGCGTGTTTGATGGTTAGGTTATTATGGGTATGGGCTGAGGCTTAATAGGTCTTAACCCAGTGGATCCATATTTCGCGCGAACCTTGTAGATCGGTCGCATTGATCGGTAGCTCGATCTTATCTGAAAAGCGTGTGCCGTTGCCATCCTCAACCCATGCGAACCATTTACCGATCCCAAATGTAGCGGGGGAGACAGTTGGATAGGTGGGTGGTGGAACCGGAAGCCCTGGCGGGACTGGGGTGGCGGTTGGCACCTCTGGCCTATATTCATATTTAAAGTTAAAATCGCGGCGGCCATCATCATAGCTCACCCACTCGGGGCGGTTAAAAAGCAACTCTAGCCAGCTTGGCACACGACCAAGCGCATTGTCGCGCGGGAATCGTTGCTCGTTATTTGTTCCAACATCAAGCACCTGTTCTACCCGAACAAAATAACCTACCGCGCATGGACCGATTGGGCTATCCACAGTAAGTTTAGACCAGATTGTTAAAAACTTATTGTTTGTTTTGGCCTGCTCTGGTCCAAGATAAACTTGAAAAGGCAATGCTGTGGCCGTAAAAGTTGGAGTAACTGTAGGTGTTTCGGTCGCCGTGTTAGTTGGCGTTGGCGTAGGGGGCGAATCGCCCAGCACAATTTTAACACCTTGGGGCGCGTTACGCACTTGAACGCTACCGGCGGCAACCCAAAGCGACTGCCCCTCGATGCAGCAGATTTGATACCAAGTACCAGTGGAATTTTGACCCACAATGGCAACCGGAACGCTTTGCCCAAGTTGCGCAATTGCAGGGAATTCTACGCTAGGACCACCGCGTAAGCTAACCAATCCACTTGGTACAATCACAAATGGCGTGCCGGTTGGCGTGAGGGTTGGTGTGGGTGTTGGCGTTTCGGTGGGCGTAAAGGTTGGCGTCGGTGTTGGCGTTTCGGTACTGGTGCCGGTTGGCTCTGGCGTGGGCGTTTCGGTATCAATTGGCGTAGGCGACGGACCGGGTGTCCCAGTATCGGTTGGCCCTGGTGTGAGCGTTACCGTGGGCGTAGGCGTGTTGGTTTCGGTAGGTGTGTTGGTTGGTGTCAACGTCTCGGGGATCACCGATTCTGGATCAACCCCGGGGGGAACAATGATGATACCTGGTTGATCCCCACTTGGCGGTGTTACCACAACAATCAGTGGTGGCTCATCCGTTGGCGTTGGCGTAAAGGTCGCCATCACAATGCGCTGCGCTGGATCCTGCTGCGGGGGAGGATTGACATTGTTTTGCGGCGCGCTAAATTGTGGCGTTGGCGTTGGGTTTGGTCGAAACAGGGCGCTTGTATTGCAGCCAAGGGTCAACAACAAAAGCAGGCCAAGTAGCCCGAAAGGTTTTTTATATCTGATTAAGTGGTGTGTCTGATCATGCATCTATATTTTTATTAGAATAGTCTGCTAGCGCGTACGCTGGAAATGAATGAATATTTCGCGCCACGATGTTGATTCATTTGGCAGGGGCCGCGGCTGCAAGAAGAAAGTCACAATATCCGAAAGCCGATTCCCTGCCCCATCTGTAACGTAAACGCTCCATGTGCCGGTTCCTAATGCCTCTAATCCATCTTGGCCCTCTTTGCTCGGATCGGGCGGATAATATTCATATTTATAGTTGTAGAAACGCGTATTGGCAATCGAAACGGCGCGATCTACCCGATCATATTCTTTGCGGCTGGGCGAATCGCCAAAAGTTCCTGGCCGCTCGAAGCCTTCGAACAATACTTTTACGTAATACCCCTCGGCCGGATCGCCACGAATATCATCATCGGGCGTTGTATCCGTATTTACCCCATCGTTTGGATTTGTGTCGCCATCAAAACATTGGACGCCGTCGCCAATCGACAACCGTGCGCGTATGGTTAGGAATTGATTATTGGTTTGACTTCGCTCAGGCCCTTTACACACAATAAATGGATAGGGTGTAGCGGTCGCAGTTGGCGTGGCGGTCGGCGTTTCGGTAGCCGTACTGGTTGGCGTTGGTGTGGGTGGATCTGTGATGCCGCTAACCAGCCCCACGTCGCCGATTCCGTTTGGTATCAACACATTGTTTGCCGAAACCCAAGCAGGTTTTTCACTTAAACAGCAAATTTGCACCCAGCTTTCATCCTCGTTAATGCCCACAATGGTCACCGGAATATCTGGCCCAAGTTGTGCAATTGCGGGATAGGCAACCCCTGGCCCCGTGCGCAAACTGACTAGCCCGCTCGGCACAATAATAAATGGTGTCGATGTAACAGTTGGGAAAGGCGTAGGTGTTTCTGTGGGTGTGTCCGTTGGTATCGGCGTTTCTGTGGGCGTATCCGTTGGCGTAGATGTGGCGGTTGCGGTTTCGGTTGGCGTATCGGACGGTGTAACAACGGGGGTATCGGTCGGCGGGCTCGTTGGCCCCGGGGTGCCTGTATCCGTCACGGTGGGCGTTTGGGTAGGCGTTTCCGTGGGCAGGGGTGTTGGAGTAAAGGTTGCCGTTGGCAAAGCTGGTACAAGATCTTTCGGATCGACGCCCTCGGGTACAATGATTACACCCGGCGTCTCGCCCGATGGCGGCGTAACCCGGATCCCTCCGGCCAGTCCTACTGGTGTCGGCGTGAATGTTGCCGCTAGCGCGCGTGTAACAAAAAGTGGCACCGCGGTTGGGGCAGGAGAGACAGTAAAGAGGCTTGTGCCATTACAGCCAAGCATTAGTAATAAAAACAGAAAAAGCAAGGCAAACCACGGTGGTGTTGCCTTGCTGGAATCGCCTTTTGTTTTGAGCGAGCTATGTTTTTTTTGTAACAGCGTTTCTTCTTTCGCCAAAGGATCAATAAGTAATTTAACACTTGCCAAGAAAAAATTCATACCACATTTCAAGAAACAGAAATGGCTTCGACCAAACTCAGCCGAGCGGGGCAGAACTTTTCTGCGGATCTTTACTAAAGAGAGTAAATGCAAAACCATTCGTGCAATCAATTTCAGAATGAACAAAAGTATAGCATGAATGGATTGTATTCCCAAGGATCTAATTATCTACCCTTTGAGTCTCAAGTAATCATATCTGTAGTTCTCTCAGATTTGGTGGGGACCACTTTACTGAAGTTATCTTTCGTACTCCAAAACCCGCAACCCCACAAAAGTTTGTTGATCCACCAGCCGCATCGACTGATTCAACTCGCGCAGGATAATCTGTTCGGGGTCCGTATACCAATCGTGAGAATAGATCAGCCACAGGCGCTCTTCGTCGGCAATCAACCTTTGCATATAGGCTAAATCAGTTTCTTGCATCTTCGGCTCGAGCACGCCGCGATCAAAGAGATCGACCGGCAACCCCTTTAACTCTGGCGCGATGTCGTGATGTCGCAAATAGTACTCAAACGGAATTTGAACCCACGTCGCGTTAAAGAGAACCAGATCGTCGGGCTGCATGTTTTGGGCAACGTGCGCCGCCGCAACATCCCATTCTTCTTTGGTGTAATATTGATAATAGTTAACGAGCGAGGCAACGCTTAAGACGATAACAAGCAGCAGTGGCAAATACGCAATCGATGTTAATATAGTCGCCCATAAAACTTCTGTCCCATCTCCGCTCTTTGAAGTGCGGTACGGAGCTTTTCTAAACAAGAATGACGTGATTTTTGGCACGCTTTTACCCACCCGTCTAAACAGCGCATAAATCAATTGGGCACTCTCATCGATGCCCATCGCCAGTAAAACAGTATACGGCAGCGTGATCCAAATCAGCGTGCGATCATAAAAAATTGGGCGACGTTGGCTAACAAGCAGCGAGATAATTACGGGCAGCAAAAAGAGCAAGGCCAGCAGCATAAATCGAGCGGGCGTCTTGCGCACTTTGACCAATGCTAGCGCGGCAATCACCCAGTAAATGCGCCCCCACCAACCGTAAAATGGGATCCAATCCGGCAGCATGAAAAAATTGAAATTGTGGAAAACCCAGCGCACGGAATCACGCGTGGGCGGTGCGATCCAAAACTCGTTGTCAACCCCAATGGATTGGTGAATAAAAGGTTGCAGCCACGGCAGCCAAAGGAGTAGCACCACAGCTTGGGCCATGCACCAATTGCGAATAAAGTGCGCTCGGTTCACCCCCGCAAATGCAGTCGATGGCCGACCAACGAAAGCGATCAGCAACATGGCACCATTCAGCGCCATGGGAAAGAAAACGGCTGCCGTATTGTGGGTCCACATTACCATTGCCTGCGCCACAACCAGCCCGCACCACGGCCAGATCCTTGCTCTTCCCCCAGTAGAGATGCACAAAATTTCGGCTAAAAAGTAAAGCGCCGCGGCCACGCCAAGGGTCAATAGCGCGTACATCCGAGTCTCTTGCGAAAAGGCTACATTAAAGGGAGAAATAGCTAGGATCAATGCCGCGATAAAGCCAGTTCGTTGGTTGGCAAAGCGGGTTGCGGCTGCGTAAGTGAATGGAATCGCCGCAGTGCCACAGAGCGCAGAAAGTGCTCGCACCGTACCCTGTATATCGCCAAAAAGCAGTTGCCAATAATGCAGCAACGTATAGTAAAGCGGGGGGTGTTGGTCGATCTTGAGCAGCCACGCCCAAATTTCGGTCGGTGGGTGCGACGCAACCCACACGCTAAAAGCTTCGTCCAGCCAAACGCTTTTGGATCCGATGGCGGCAAAGCGCAGCACTGCACCGAGCAGAATAATGGCGCAGAGCAACAGGCTACTTCGAGAGAGTCTCATATGGGGTTAGCGCGTCCAGCCTAGGTTTGATTGGTGTGTTTCGCGATAGAAATCAGTCAGGTGATCTGGCACGTCGATCTCTTCGCCAGCCTGCAACTTTTCCAGATAGTCGATGGTCTGCGTAATCAGATCGCGCCCGCCGATTGGTCCATGCGACGGAATCACGGTTGTGACGCGCTTATTCTGCGCCCACCCCTGCAAGCGGTGGATCCATTCAGGTATCGGGCTTGCTTGTTCCACAACGGGGAAGGGTGTCTCGATGGTGTCGCCCATCAACGCGACGCCGCTTTCAGGCAGAAACGCAACAATACAATCTTCGGTATGGCCCGGCAAGAAGGAAAGTTCAATCGTTAGCCCGCCCAAATTAATACTCACAGATTCTTGAAACGTAATCGTTGGCGGCTGTAGCTGCACATCGTCCCACAAACCGGGTTCGCCTTGCTGCATCTCTGCCAGCTTTTTGGGTACGTCGGTTGCAAAGCGAGCGAGACAGAGCGCATGGCTCATGATGACAGTTGGCGGCAGGGGGAAACCAGCCGTCCCCCAGATGTGATCCCAATCGGCGTGGCTGTAAACTACCCAAAGTTCCTTATCGTCAATCAGCGGCAGGTATGGTTTCATATAGCGTGGGTGCGAGAGCGTGTCCCAAACCACGGCGCGTTCGTTGCCAACAATTAGCGCGCCGCGCACGTCAAAGATATCCAGTTGTAACTCTTGGACCCATAAATTTTCGTTGATTTGTTTTAAGCTCATTTTTCTTTACTCTTTGTGCTATTCTAAATCCTCACGCTCTGGGTGGGAGCCTATCATTGACGCTCTGCGCATCTCTGTATGCAGAACAGCAATTCCCGAAGTGAGAGTGAAGTAATGTGTAAAAACGAGCCTAGCAGCTTGTCGGAGAGAGTAGCAGCTATGGCGGCTACGCAACGCTGGCCGGGCTTACCTTTACGCCCGAAGTCTTTGCTTGCGGCGTAGACATCGTCGGGCCATCCAACCTCAACACGCTGCTCGAATCGGTGCCAGAATATTGGAAGCCGATGATCCAAATGATGTACACACGCGTCGGCGACCCCACCACCGAAGAGGGGCAAGCGCTGCTCACGGATCGCTCGCCGCTGACCCACGCCGACAAGATCCAGCGCCCGCTGCTGATCGGACAAGGTGCAAACGATCCACGCGTCAAGCAAGCCGAGTCCGATCAAATTGTAGACGCTATGCAAGAAACAGGCATCCCCGTCACCTACGTACTCTATCCTGACGAGGGGCATAGCTTTACCCGCCCCGAGAACAGCCTGTCGTTCTTCGCCGTCGCCGAGGCGTTCCTGGCAAAGTACCTAGAAAGTGAACGCTACGAACCAATCGCAGGCAACTTTGAGGGGTCAAGTATCGAGGTGCCGACCGGTGCGGGCGATGTTCCAGGGCTGGAGACGGCTTTGGGATAGGCAAAGTCGCAACGGATAGAAAACAAGGCCAGCGGATCACATGATCCGCTGGCCTTGTTTTCTCTATTTAGAAGATTAATTATTATGTCGGCCTACTTGCTCTAATCGCTAATTGGCTCCGTAACACATGCATCGACAAATGGTGGTTTTTGGATCAATGGCAGGTAGATCGAAACTTCTGCATCAGTCATAGGTTGTCCATCACTTGCAGTCATATACGTTCCGTTGGTGGCTGCAGCACTTACGCTTGCCGTACCAACGCCACGACAATCTCGTTTCCACAACCGTATATCGAGCCCTGGCACATTACTGCCAGAAAAAAAGAACATATCGTTGTGAACCACCATATTGTCCGTATCGATTCCGTTAAAATCCATGATTTTTTGTGTGCCAGAAACTGACCTACCTGTGAGCCATAATGCTCTATTGCTCGGCAAGCCAGTCCAAAAGACAAGAGAGTTATTCATACTGGCAAGACCAAAATTCCCAGTGTCGAAGCGGGTTGCAAACTGCTTGACTAAACTGGTTCCCGCTTGTGTTCCATCACTTTTCCAAATATCGTGAACCATTTGCTCATCATAGGCTGAGAGTCCCACAAAATAAAGCTCGTCGCCAACTGGGGTCAACGCGAATGGCGTAGATACAAAGGAACCTAAAGAATTATCACGAAGCATAAATGTGCCATCTGTTGTACCATCAGAACGCCATAATTCAGGACCATGTTCGCCATCACTTGCTGCAAAATAGAGCGTATCACCTATGCTAGTCGGATACGCAACAGATTGCGGCTCGAACTCATAAGTCCACTCCGGTGTTGCAGAAGAATCATCCATTTTACTAATAGATGAGTAGCTTGCTACAAAAACATCCGAATCGGTCGCATGTAGATAAGCATCGCTTAAATAGACTGCACCCTCATCTACCACAACGGTGCCCTCGCTGGTTCCATCTGTTTGCCAAATTTGTGGGTCGTCAGCTGGACCGGTTGCAACCATAAAGTATAATGCTGATTCATCTCCAGCAGAATCAAAAACTCTACCATTACTTGATACGCCCCCTGCAAAAGTAGCGAACTGAATCGTACCCTCTGCGGTACCATCACTTTTCCAAAGCGAATTCGAGTCGTCGTCATTTGGCGAAACGAAATAGAATTCGTTTTTCCAAACCTGTATTGTCCAGCCAGAAATGTCCTTGACCACATAGCGCGCTTCGGTTGGGCCATCCGCACGCCAAAGTTGTCCACCGCTTAATCGAAGATGTAGCTCATTTGCACACCAAGTACGGTAAGATTTGTGGTTCTCACTTGAGGTATCAATCTCTTCAACAACTGTACCGTCTGTGCGCCAATCTTTATACTCACCATCATTCCTAGTTTCATAAAATACAAACTCACCGCAAGCATCGACATCGCCAACTCTATCGCTAAACGGTGCATTGGACTGTGATTCACGTTCTGGCGAATCGCTTTCTTCTGATACAGTGGCAAAGCTTACGCTCGTCCAACTGCCGGTAAACATAACGCCTATAATGAGGATGATTGATAATTTTATGTATCTCACGAATACGCTCCATATAATTCCATATACAATTTGACTTAATGAATCAATATTAATGTTCAACTAGCCATGCCTAAAGGCAAAAATATTGTAGAGATAACTATATCACGTTAAGTTGACCTTTAGATCTGTCAAAAAATTGCAAGAAACCAAGTTGTTCATAATGTGCCTTTTTGCAATCACAAAGATTGCCAACACCTTTTTTATGTTCTACATTTCTGCTATACTACCTTTTATGAAAAAATACCCGCCCATTCTATTTCTGTCCATCCCGATTCTTTTCCTATTACTCACGTACAGTCCACGCATTGGCACGGACCAACCCGCGCTGGCGCAAGAGAGCCGAGACCCGCTGACGTGGCCCTTTGACGCCGCGAGCATTTGGAATATGCCCATCGGTTCCGACGCCGTTTACGTGCCCGCAGAGATTGCGCAATCGACGCAACGCGGCATGACGGTGGATGGTGATATTTTGATTTTAGAGCCGGACGCACCGCTGACGCCAATGTACGAGAATTTTGTGGCGTGGAACAGCAGCAGCGAAGGCGCACGCTGTGGCAGCCAAGGTGAGTTGCTGGATATGCTGCCGATTCCGGCGGACTTTGTGCTGGGCCAGCCAGAAGGGACAACCGAGAATAATGCAGCCGCGATCCTGATGCCGGACGGACGCACGCTAAAGCAGAACCAGCCTTTTACGCGCTGCGCCGCGGGCGGACACGCCACGTCGCTCTACGAATATGAAGATGTAGACATTTACGGTATGGGGCTGGAAGGCGCGCACGGTGGCAGCGGGTTGTCGAGCATTGGCGGTACGATCCGCTTGGGCGAACTGGTGCCGGGCGGGCAGATCCGCCACGCGCTGAAGATCAATTTGTATAGCGGCAAAAATTACTACTTCAATAGCGAGAACGAAGTCGACGGACAACCTGGTTTTCGCTGGCCCGCACGTTGGGCCGATAATGTGGCCGCACAGACCTATCAAGGTACGAATCCAGTCTTGCAGATGGGAGCGCTGCTGGCAATTCATCGCGATGTGGATTTGCCAAACAACGAACTGGCGCTAGAGACGGAACCGGCGCGCATGTTGGCGCAGGCGCTACAAGATTATGGTGGCTATGTGGTGGATGACGCGGCGTGGAACGTTTACGCAATTGCGACGGAGGTTAGTCCGAACGGCACCGTTACAGACGAGTTCGAAGCGGCGTGGGGCTTTGCGCTGGACATTGCCGAGAAGGATACCCCGTGGGGGCGGGACATGGATCGTATCTTTGGCAACCTGTACGTAATCGACAATAACGGGCCGGACGCCGTGGGTGGCGGTGGTTCGCCGCGGGTTGCGCTTGCTCCCCCCTTTGGCACGACAGATGAGCCGCCAAACACGATGGAGACGACGTTGACTTATGCCGAAGACTCCGCCGATTTTCCCAATCCAGAGCGTGGATTTCACGACAATATGGACATTTTAAATGAGACTGAGCTTGGCTGGATTCGGGATCGAGGCTATACGCTGGCGCGCACGTCTGTGCGGCTGGATGAGTATCGTGATGGACCAATTCCGCAGGATCTACTGGATGATTTAGTGCGTGGGCTGGATGCGGCGCGAGCGGCTGGTATTAAAGTTATTTTACGCTTTGCCTATAATTTCCCTGGCGAAGATTATGAGAATGCGCAGGATGCATCGGTCGAACAGGTGCTGACTCACTTGGCGCAGTTGACGCCCGTTTTCGACGCGCACAGCGATGTGATTGTCACGCATCAGGCTGGGTTTGTGGGCGCATGGGGCGAGTGGCATTCGTCGTCAAACGACCTAACTTCCCTTGAGAATCGCGCGGTAATTTTGAATGCACTGCTGGATGCGATTCCGCCAGAGCGCTCGGTGCAGCTGCGCTACCCGGGCCACCTAATTGATGCGTACCCAACCACGTTGAAGGTGACGGATGGATACGGTACGTCGAATCAGGCGCGCACGGGGCACCACAATGATTGCTTTTTGGCGAACGAGAGTGACGCGGGAACGTACTGGCCACCCGAACGTGAGGAGGAGTTCCGCACCTATTTGGATGGGCTGACGCCGTGGGTAGCGGTTGGTGGAGAAACGTGCCAAGTGACGCCGGATCAACAGCGCACGGATTGCCCAACGACGCTAGCGGAACTTGAACGCTTTCACTATAGTTATATGAATGCCTTCTTTTACGATGGCGCGCTGGATCGCTGGCGCACTGAAGGCTGCTATGAGGAAATTTCAAAACGGTTGGGGTATCGCTATCGACTTATCGAGGGGACCGCGCCGACACGTGCGACTGCTGGGAAGCCGATGTCGCTGACGCTAACTTTTACAAATGACGGCTGGGCGGGCATATTCAATCCACGGAGTGCGGCGTTTGTGTTGCGCAATCAAGAAAGTGGCGCAGAGACAAAGATTCGCTTAACCCCAGGCGATCCGCGCCGCTGGTTGCCGCAACCAGGACTTACCCGAACGCTGACTTTTACGCTCAACATGCCCACGTCTGCTATGGGGGACTATGATCTCTTGTTGGATCTGCCCGATGCAGCGCCGAGCTTGGCAGATAATCCAGCGTACAGCATTCGTTTAGCAAATCAATTGAATAGTCAATCGGTGTGGGAGGCAGATACGGGGTATAATACATTGGGGCTTACGGTTCAGGTGAATGCGGCACAAGTTGATTTAACGGCAACGCCGGTCACAACAATGCCGGTCACAACAACGCCGGTCACAACAACGCCGGTCACAACAATGCAAGCGACGGCACCTATCATTTCGACAACACCAACGCCTATAGCAACGACGCCTATGGCAACGACGCCTATCGCAACGACGCCCGCCGCGACAACTATGCCGACGGTAAAACCATCAGTGTCACCAACGGCAATATCTACAACCATACCGACAACAGTAGTTGAAGAGATGCCACTCTATTTGCCTATGTTAGTGCGCTGATAGATACTCGAACCGGCACAATATATTGTGCCCCTACTATCACTATTTTTTGAGAAAACACGTAAAATTATTAAGAGATACATGTCCAAATTTTTTAAACAACTTTGTTTAACTTTAATTGCGCTTAGCTTACTAACCACCTACGCTCTACCGCGCCAACTGATGTGGACCACTGATACCTTTGCGCAGACAGATGGCGGAAACCTGAATGAAGCAAATTCAGAAAATGAAGGAGTCCTACCCGAGGGGCAATCAGATGTGCTGCAATCCGGACTGCAAGAGCCAGAGGATACGCCCGTGCCGAGTGTAACCCCGACAATTGCGCCGACTGCAACCATGACGCCGACCGCAACGGCAACCGGCACGCCAACGCTCACGCCGACTGCAACACTAACGCCGACCGCAACCAGCACGCCGGGGGTGATCGCCATGATCGACTTCCCTACGCGCTTCACGCCCATCTTTGCCACAACAACCATAACGGGCACGGCGCTGATTCAGAGTTATCGCAGATACGACCTGCACATCTCGCGTACAGGATTAGAAGATTGGCATTGGCTGACTACCAGCTACAACGTGGTGCGTGGCGGCGCGCTATATACATTCGACACGACTGACTTCCCCGATGGCTATTATGATATACGACTGCGCGCGATTAACGACAAAGGAAATTATAACGAAGCCTTCTCGCGCTATATCGAAATCCGCAACAACAATCCGCCAACTGCCACCCCTGCATTCAACGAATTTGGCTCACCACTGCCTACGCCAACGCTCGAATCTCCGCTGCCAACGCCCACCATCACGCCCGATATCCGCATCCGTATTCCCGGTCAGCAGGGCTTTTACGCACCCGCCGAACGTTCGATCTTACAGGGGCTGACGCCGATTGTTGCAACCGCGAACGGAATAAACAAGCGGGAATTTCTGCGCTATGAGCTATATATCTCGCGCTCGGGTGCCGAAGATTGGACTCATCTCATTTCGAGCGAAGAACAATTTTGGCAGAGCACAATTTACTTACTCGACACAACACGGTGGCCGAACGGCTTTTATGATCTGCGCTTACGCATCATCTTCACCGATGGCAACTATAACGAATTTCACCTGCGCGAATTGCAAATCGCAAACACAGCACAAGTGCTCCAAAATTACAACCTTTCTTCAAGCAATGGCATTTCGTTGCCCATAGCTGGACAAACGGTTAATGGAATCTTCAATTTTATGGGGACGGCAACTGATCCAAACTTTCTGCGCTGGGAGCTTTATGTATCGAAGAGCGGCCAAAATCAGTGGTCATTTCTAGTCAATTCGCAGGATCAAGCCATCGATTCACTCCTCGCACGTTTGGATCTTAGTCAATTGCCGCAAGATTATTACGATTTTCGACTACGTGTTGTGCGCAACGATTACAACTACAATGAGTATTATGCGTATAGTATTCGCGTACAGCCTATCATACCAATACCTGCACCAATATTTGCACCACCATCTGCATCGGTAGAAGCACTGCTAGAAACACCGACGCCTATGCAATAAAACATAAGAAATTGATCATAATTCCAACAGTTCTTTATGGTAAATATTACATTGCCATTCTGTAGATTTACGAATTTATCAATTAGCATCTACAATAGAAAGACTCTTTTCGCCATTTTTGTCTCGTGCCATACAATATTAGCCACAAAGAATAATGTAAATTCCTATGAGCAACTTGCTTGATGCAGCATCCAATAACGACTGGTCCCCCAATAAGCGCAATTTATTATTAGCTTGGTTTGTCCACATTTTTACTGCTTCAGGCGTAATATGGGGCTTTCTCGCGATCCTCGCAATTATCAGCGAAGATTGGGTACTTGCGTTTTTATGGATGTTCGCCGCGGTTTTTGTCGACTCATTTGATGGCATCCTCGCCCGCAGAGCGCGCGTCAAAGAAGCCGTGCCAGGTTTCGACGGTGCCCTGCTCGATAACATGATCGACTACCTAAACTATGTAGTCGTTCCGGCAATTTTTATCTATAGCTTTGGCTTTCTACCCGAGAGATTTGCCCTTTTTGCCGTCTCGCTCATTATGATGGCTTCGGCCTATCAGTTTTGCCAAATCGAAGCCAAAACAGAGGATCACTATTTCACAGGCTTCCCTTCCTACTGGAATGTACTTGTCTTTTATCTCTTTATCCTTAACCTAGAACCTGCAATAAACCTCGCCATAATTTTGATTCTGGCTGTGCTTATCTTCGTACCGATTAAATACATCTACCCAACACGCACCGAGCGCTATCAGCGCCTTACCATGCCGCTAGCGCTCATTTGGGGCGTTGCAGGTATCGCAATCCTCCTTCAATATCCCGAACCAGATCCACGACTGATTCTCTACGTGATACTCTTTGCCGTTTACTACATCGGTGTCAGCCTCTACTCCATGTTCACCAACAAAAGCTAAACCGTCAGCGCGCTCTGTTTTCCGTACATAGTGTTTTACAAATATGCATGATAAAAATAATTGCGATGGATGTTGTCACCTCGAATGGTAGCGAATTCCTTCGCGCTATCGCACCTGCTTTCATTCAAAGGGCGAATATCTACTGAGCTTACCCGTTCCATCCTCACCAACGGATGCGAAAAAAATGGGCGGCTGTACTCTGATCATCTATTACGTCACGTGTGCTAAATTGATGGTATAATGGTGAAATAAAAATTCAACCACTTACTTACTAACCGTAGAGTGAGTCTAAATTGATGGTGACTTCTCCTGCTTTTCGCTTATGGGGAAGCCACATTGCGAGGGAAATAATGTCATCTACAAACGGAACGAACGGCACAAGCAGCACAAACAGCAACGGTACAGCGCACACTGTAGAATCGGCTAGCGTGGATTCAACGAATGCAGAGCCTACCATTGAAAATGTAATTATCATTGGTAGTGGGCCAGCCGGCTTTACAGCAGGATTATATGCCGCACGCGCTACCCTAAGCCCCCTTTTGCTTACGGGTAATGATTACGGTGGGCAGGTCAGCATAACGTTCGAAGTCGAAAACTACCCTGGCTTCCCTGAAAGTTTGAGTGGCCCCGAGCTCGTTGAAAAGATGAAGACGCAGGCCGAAAAATTTGGCTGTCGCGTAGAGTATGACTACGTAACCGAGATTGATACGGACGTTCATCCCTTTGTAATACGCACACAAAACGGAGCCGAATACCAAACTCTGTCGATTATCGTCTGCACAGGTGCCCGCCCACGCTTCCTCGGTGTTCCTGGAGAACAGGAGTTAATGGGTAAGGGCGTTAGCTACTGTGCCACTTGCGATGGCTTCTTCTTCCGTGGTAAAGATGTGATAGTCATTGGCGGCGGCGACAGCGCGGTCGAGGAGGGGTTATTCCTGACCAAGTTCGCCACGCGTGTACGCATTGTCCACCGTCGCGATGAGCTGCGTGCCAGCAAGATTTTGCAAAATCGAGCCATGAAAAATGAGAAGATTGACTTCGTGTGGAACACAACCATCGAAGAAATTCTGGGCGATGAGGAAGGCAAGGTAGTGGGCGCACGTACTAAAAATACCGTCACTGGCGAAGAGGGTCAGATCGACACAGATGGCGTTTTCGTCTTTATTGGTCATATCCCAAACAACGATATTCTACAAGGCAAATTTGATCTTGATGAGGATGGGCATCTGATCACGGACAAATTTACACGTACCAATGTTCCAGGCATTATGGCGGGCGGCGAGATTATGGACAAGACTTTTAAACAGGTTGCCACGAGCGTTGGGCAAGGCTGCGCTGCCGCGATCCAAACAGAGAAGTTCTTGGCAGAATTAGAAGAAGACGGCTACCATAGAAATCACGATCCGCGTGAGTTTGTGCTGGCTGGTGGCGTCGTCGCATAGGAACTTAGCGACAATAACGGGTGTCCGTGGGATAGATCCTATGGGCACCTTTTTTTATTATATCAGCAATATCATCTCAATATCCCATGAGATATTGAGATGATACGCACGATTAGCATAACTTTTACGGATCAGCCCTTTTGACCAACCCAAGTCAAGAAGAGATAGATAAAAAAAATAAATTACCAGAACCAAACCAGCCTGCCATGGGACTAGCGCGCAGCGCCAGCCTGCTTTCAATCGGGAATATGGCTAGCCGCGTACTGGGCCTCGTACGCGATATGGTCATTGCTAGCTTGTTTGGTGCCAGCGGTATACTCAGTGCCTTTATTGTGGCTCGCCAAGTGCCCCTGCTTGTCTACGATTTTTTGGTTGGCGGCATCCTTAGCGCTGCGCTTGTACCAACCCTTAGTGAATATGCCCAACCAGATCGTCGCGCAGAATTTGTACGCCTAGCTGGGACGCTCTTAAGCATATTTACAATCGTACTTGGGCTATTCTTACTTCTGCTAGAAGTAGCCACACCCACCATCGCCGGGTTGCTACAATCCGATCCCACATTACTGCCAACCACCACAAAGCTTATGCACCTCACCATGGTCTCCGTATGGCTTTCTGGAATGGCGGGTGTTTTTATGGCTATTCTATACGCACAGCAGCGCTTTACCTTCCCAGCAATTGCCACCGCCGTCTACAACTTAGGTATTGTCATTGCTGCGCCGCTCCTCGCAAACCGTATCGGCGTAACTAGCTTAGCCGTTGGTTTGCTACTTGGCAGCACATCCCAATTACTGCTGATGGGATATGATCTGCGTCGCTGGCAAAATGAAACGAGTAAAAATATAAAGACAGCCGAGAAATTTCGCTTTCGCCTCGATTGGCGACACCCCGCGCTAAGAAGGATCTTGCGCCTCTATCTACCCATCGCCGCAGGGATGCTTCTTTCAATTTTTCAGGTGGGCGTGGATAGGCGGCTCGCTACGAGTACTGGCCCTAACAGCGTCTCGTGGATGCAATTCGCTACCACGCTACAGCAGATGCCTCTGGGCTTGATCAGTGTTGCCATTGCGCTTGCAGCTCTGCCAAAATTGAGCCAGTACTTTTCTGCAAATGATGAGCTTGCCTATCGCAAAACATTAATACGCGGGCTGCGGATGGTCATGCTCTTAATTGTGCCCGCCGCAATTGTGCTTTGGCTCTTGGGGACACCCGTTACGCGTCTGCTTTTTCAGCGTGGCGAATTTACCGCAATAGATACGGTGAACGTTGCATCCGCACTGACTGTCTACTTGATTGGAATGCTCTTCGCGGCAATTGACTACCCGCTAAATTATGCAATGTATGCACGGGGCAACACGTTGATTCCCGCAGTGGTTGGTGTAGCAAGCGTGCTGGTTTATCTACTGGTTACTTTCGCACTGTTGACGCCGCTGGGCTATTTGGGGCTTGTGTGGGCAGATACGGCAAAGCACGCCAGCCATGCGCTGATCATGCTGGGCGTTTTGCAGAACCAAGTGGGCGGGATGATGACCGAACTCTGGCGCGTTGCGCAAACAATTGTGCCCGCCGCTATGGGTATGGTGCTGGCGGTTATGGCATTACAGTGGAGATGGGGAGCACAATTCGCAGAAAATATTGGCGGTGACCTATTTCAGATTGTTGCCTTAGGCGGTTGCGGGCTGGTAGTATACGTGGGCATGTTGGTCATTCTAAGAGCAGAGGAACTAAAAATTGTAAGGCATGGGCTTCAGCGCATGAAACGCTAGAATCAATAGACCTGCCAAAGTGGTTTGAGGGTGGTATATATTCACGCTGGTTACGTCAGCCTCAATAATTGAGCTTTTATGTTAAAATAAATTCCCTTTCACCTAAAATGTGGCCCCAAACGCGAATTGTACTCGTGGCAAAAAAACGAACCTATACAAGTTATACGCCGCAGCAGAAACAGAAATACATTTGATTGAAACAAAAGTGCAAGAAGAGAATGTTCCTTTGTAGCGCTGCTAAGTATATTAAACATTCTGGTAACAGAGGAGTGATCTGTGGTAGACGATAATGGCTCAATGGCAAACAAAATTGTAACAATCGAACGCTATATATTCGAACAGCAGATATCAAATGATTCTGACGATACGGGCGAACTAACCAATCTGCTTTACGACTTAGCACTTTCGGCCAAATATATTGCAAAACGAACGAATCGAGGCGACCTACCCGAAATATTAGGCGCAATGAGCATACCTCAAACGGATGCCGATGAGCAGATGGACCTCAATCAGTATGCGGAAACCATTATCCATCGACTGAATGACCATACTGGGCGTTTGGCCGTAATGGCGTCGGAGGAGCACGCACACATTATTCCGATTCCAGAGCGCTACCCCACTGGTGAGTATGTGCTGCTCTATGATCCGCTAGATGGCCTGTCGAACATCGATTATAATGTGAGTATCGGCACAATTTTCGCGATATATAAACGAATGTCTACTGGCAATGCGCATGGAACGCTAGATGATTGTTTACAAAAAGGCGCAAATCTTGTTGCTGCTGGCTATGTCATCTATGGATCGAGCACAATGCTAGTCTACTCCACCGGTAATGGTGTACATGGTTTTACACTCGATCCAGTTATCGGCGAGTTCCTGCTTTCTCACCCGAACATAAAAATCCCGAGTACGCCTCGATACTATAGCGTCAATCAAGGTTACCAAATTCACTGGCCCGAACCCACAGAACGCTTTACTAAATGGTTGCAAGGTGGCGACGGTCGTGAGCCACTTTCCCTACGCTATATTGGCTCGCTAGTTGCTGACTTCCACCGTAATTTGTTAGCAGGCGGGATCTTCTATTATCCGGCAGATACAAAAAATTCCGAGCGACAAAAAGGGAAACTGCATCTTCTTTATGAGGCTGGACCTTTGGCATTTTTGGCCGAGCAGGCAGGCGGATACGCATCAGATGGTTGCCAACGCATTTTAGATATCCAACCCACAGATTTACACCACAGAGTGCCATTTTATGTTGGCAATCGAGAGCTGGTCGAGCAAGCAGAAAAGTTTATGCGTGACGGTGGAGAATAAAACAACACAGAAGCAATAAATAAAAATCCCGCGCCAAGATACTTGGCGCGGGATTTTTATTTATTGCTTCTGTATCTTTGTATTAAGCCAAAGAACCGCTCTTTGTCCAGTGATAGGTTGCCTTAGTGCTGAGAGGCACTCGGTCAAGATCAGAAGGAGTTTGATCATCAACAGGCTTTAACGATGCACGCTCGATAATTACTTGCGCCATGTCTGAATCAAACTTAACATCTTCGCGCTCCTTTACCATCTCACCGGCAACTTCACGATAAATGTGCATATCAAGTTCTTCGGGCCGAGTATCACGGCGCGAAGACATTACATCAATCCGGCTAATGGTTGACCAATCCCAGAACTTGTTCAAGCTCCAAAAACGAAGCGGATTACGGATCGACAGACCTTGATCATTCGCCTCGAATTTCTGATAAATATTCAAAACAGACACAAATATCAACAACAGACCCCAAATCACAAATGTCCATGCCATTGCAATCTGAAAGAACGTGTGCATTCCCATTGTAAAAGCAAGCATACCGCCCAACGTCATAGCAAGACCCATGGCCGGATTTTTGGTTGCAGGGCTAAATATCATATCGCCGATAAATCTGCTGGGGGGTGCAGCTTCTTCATCCGTTTCGATTACCTCGTCATGTTCTGTCTCGGAAACCTCTGTAGCATCCTGTACAGAACCTTCAGCAGCGTTCTCCTCCATGATAGCTTCCACAGATTCCTCAACGCCGTCATTATTTGTAGCATCGGACACAGCTTCTTTTGTTTCTTCAACAACTGTTTCTGTAGAGCTATCTTCTGCTTCGACAGCCGTCTCTAGTTCGTCGGCCATAGTTTACTCCTTAACGCGTTTTCGTAAAAGCTTATTTATATTAAAATATGCAAGGCGTCATATTTGCATGCGCGATATGCATACCCAAAAAATTCTGATCCAAATCTTAAATAATCAGTTGTTCTAAATAATTTCTATAACACATTTCATACAGTTTTCCATCTGATATTATCAGTGCTATATTGATGGGAAACAGCTTATAAAGTATAGCGACAATTAGGCTACAGCCCAAATTTTGGCACACCTAAGTTCGGCATATGGCAGCGGTTTGCTACGTTAAGGCAAGTCGGTAACCGCGCCCGCGCACAGTTGTTAAGAAAGACGGATTACTTGGGTCTGGCTCAATTTTCTGGCGCAATCGGCTTACTAACTTTTCAATACGGGCGTCATCTACTTCATCAATATAGCTTTCGCCCCAAACATTTGTCACAATTTGATACTTGTCGACAATTTTTTCCGAATTTTGGAAGAGTAAGAGCATAAGCTTATATTCTAGATTTGTTAGCGATTCGGAGGCAGTTCCCCCAACAGTAACTTCACCACTATCTATATCAACCCATAGCTTAGCTGCTTCGGGCTGCTTTTGTGCTGCCTTGCGGTGTATATACTCGGTAAAAACTCGGGAAAACGTTTGCGGTTTTCCATCCACAGTAGTGATAATATGCCGTCGTCGCAGCTCGGCCAATGAATCTGGGTCTGGCTCTTCATGCGCAGTGAAGAGAGCAAGTAGAGTCTCTTTATCGCGCTCGCTGCGCGTGTCCCATATCTTTGCGCATTCGAAAATGAGTTTTTCGTTCGAGCGGAACTGTTTCGCTAGATTTTCGTGCAGCTTTGCATGCTCGACTGATTTGCTAGGCGCATTTTTGATCGCCTCCTCTAATAGTCGGGCTACCTCTTCTAGCAGGCGTGGATGTCCACCTGCCCAAATATGTATGAAATCAATGTCAACATCGCTGAACGTAACTTCATTTGTTTCCATGTATTGGCGTGTATACCGTTCGACATCGCGACGGGTTAACGTCGATAAGAACCATCTGCGATGAAACAACTCGCAAAATTCGCCACGATGGTCGCCCTCGATGTTTTGCGAAATAAGAGGATTTACAGTCGCCGTAATATAGACAAGCTTCTTCCCATGTCGATCCACTAATGCGCGAAGGTTAAGAAAGACGCGAGAATCAATGCGTGCGAAAGGTTCATCAAATTCATCAAAAAGAAGCACAAGCTTACCAGGAACATGTTTTAAAACAGCGGTAAGACCTTGGTTAAAGCTAAGCGGAATCTGGAACGGGCTAGGACGCTCGATCAACATATTGTATGCAGATATCAACTCTTCGAGATTCGCTATATCTTCTGCACTTTCGCGTAAACAGCGCAGCACAACCTCGTAGAATCCTTGGTCGGTCATGTCGAGCATACGATTGCAGTCAATGTAGATCGGTACAATATCACCACCTGCTTCACCCAGCTCGCTAATCCACACATCACGTTGCGATAGAAGACGAAGAAGTGCCGACTTCCCTATATTGCTGTAGCCAATCATCTCGACGCAGTTCATTTCGCGTAAATGATGAATAATGCCTTCGACGTCAAGTCGTCGCATATAGTTTCCGTCCGATAAACGTAAAGTCCTCGGCATTAAAATTCTCTTCCTTACTAACAGGGGGGTAAATGTATATCTGTGTTGGCTTATACCATTGTGCGGCCGAAATTGCTCATAATTTTAAGGATAAACGGTGCAATTTTAGTTTGTCGCCCATAATAAGCGTATCGATACGTGCAAAATTTCTTTCTATAACCCTAAATTCGAGTCATTCATTAGTATAGCATGTCCCTGTGAGTATGCTACAATTTTCTAGTATATTTGTAATTACTATCGCATTTATATCCGTCAGATTTAGCTAAGCCAACACTTCTTAACCAAACCTTAAGGGGGTAACTAGGAATGAATTCCTAGCCCGATACGGGAAACGTGATCTATCACGTTGAATTTATGACATCTGACCTGTTTGAACAGGTTTCTCATACCAGACGCAGAATTCATTCTGTGGGCCACCCCACAAAACATCAGAGAACCAAAAAAACAAAGAAAAAGAGCGATGAAATATAATAGTAAAAACAACGAACATCAGGTAAACCAAAAGCGTACTGCAAAATCTATCGTCGTCAAACTTGGCACAAGCGTATTAACTGGTGGGGAGCTGACACTTGATCAGTCGCGCATGGTCGACTTGGTACGACAGTGCGCCATGCTTCAAAGTCAAGGACACCGAGTGGTTATTTGCACCTCGGCCGCGGTGGCCGTTGGGCGTTCGCGCTTGGGTAATCCCAATTTACCTCCCGGCATTGCCAGCAAACAGTTGCTTGCCGCCGTTGGACAAAGCCGTTTAATGTTGACGTGGGAGCGGCTTTTTGAAATTTACAATATTAATGTGGGGCAGATTTTGCTTTCCCATGCAGATGTTGTGAACCCTCAGCGCTTTTTGAATGCGCGCGATGTGTTAACCGCGCTGCTTGATAATGGAATTGTGCCGATTATTAATGAAAATGATGCCATTGCGACGGAAGAATTGCGCGTGGGAGATAATGACAATCTTTCTGCTTTGGTTGCAACATTGATACAGGCAAATTTATTGCTGCTGCTAACGGATCAGCAAGGTCTCTTTACAAAAGACCCGCTCACAAATTCTGATGCAAGATTAATCGAGGAAGTGCAAACGATTGATGAAAAAGTACGTGGGCTTGCTGGCGGGAACAGCAGTAGTGGACTCGGCGTAGGCGGGATGATTACCAAGATTGAAGCTGCGGCCAAGGCGCGCCAAGCCGGTGTTGACGTGATTATTGCCAGTGGAAGAGGGCCAGATGTAATCCTTCGTGCCGTAGCGGGGGAGCAGGTGGGCACGCGTTTTCCCGTCCAAGAGAATCGCTCGGAGACTCGTCTTGGAAACCGCCGCCGCTGGATTCTTACCGGCGCACGGCCAACGGGGAAACTCATCATTGATCAGGGTGCGACGAAAGCGCTCTGTTATCAGGGAAGCAGCCTACTGCCGGTTGGATTGCTGCGTGTGGAGGGAACATTTGTCCGTGGTGATACGGTGAACGTCTTGGACGAAGCCGGTGCGCTACTTGCCCGCGGTATCGCTTCATACGGTGGACAGGAATTAGAAAAGATCATCGGTTGCCGCTCGGATGAAATTGAAAAACGGCTTGGCTACATGTATAGCCAAACAGTGATTCACCGCGACGATATGATTTTATTGAAAGAGTGATTATTGCACAAAGCCTGCCAATTCTGGTGCGTAGCGATTCACATCCTCGCGCAACCTCAAAAGCGCCAAATCTTTTCCCTTTGCCTCCAACATGACATCAAATGGACGCAACTTCGCCGTACGCGCCTCACGCAAGAGATCAATAAACTCGAATGGGTTCAAAAAATCGCTATGTTGTCGCGCCATTGGCATCTGTAAATGAGGTCGCCCATTGCGAAACAGCTGGCGTGCTTCCGTCCGCGGGCTACTGAAATGGATCTTCGGCTTCTGATTCGCAGGCCACGTTGACAAGGCCAACCGTAATGCCTCGATTGTTGAGATTCCGCTGTGGTTTAGGCAGCGATGGTGCAATATATCTAGCACGACACGTATCCCCGTTTTTTGGTGAGCCCACAGTACATCCTCAAGATCAAAAAGACGATCATCATTCTCTAGCACAACGCGACCACGCAAATGCAGGGGCAACTGATTCACCTTTTCGACAAAGCGAGCGCGGCTAGCAAACTTATCATCATACGCGCCTCCAATATGAATAACTATTGCCGATTCAGTCCCCGCCCCCATGGCATCGAGCAACGCAGCCGCACCTGTTAATTCCTCTATCGAACGCTGTACAAGTCCTTTGTCCGGGCTGCTTAACTGAATGTAGAAGCCCGGATGCATGGTGAGCCGAATCCCATAGAGCCGCGCTAGGTCACCAGTGGCGGCTAGCTCTGTGCTGCATTCGTCTAATTGATTATGGAACTGGGGCATGTTGGGGTGGGTAAGATAAGGAGCAAGCGCGCCAGCTAGACGATAGAAGCGAATATTGCGATTGTTCAAATATTCGAAAATGTCGCGCACATAGGCCAAACTCACGCTAAGGTGAGGTTGGTTCTGCCAGCGGCGGCTATCATGTGATCGCAAATCTGCTCCGACAACCTTAACTGGAATGCCTAACCGATAACGCTCGGTCTGTTGCGCTGAATTTTTAGAGTTCGACATCTTGAGCCTCGACTCAGCGACTGAGTCTTGAGATAATGGCCTAACCAATGTTTGTAATAGGCCATACGACAACGTCTAAATGCTTAGCAAAGTGCAGCAGCGGTTCCGCATTGGGCAATTCGATCTTGCTGGCTGCCGCCATTGTGTTAATCGAAATATTGGCGTATGCGGGCTGAAGCGGCCACGGTGCATGATGGATATCGCCTCGGTATACCTGCCCCTTCCTGCCAATTGAATAGAGACAATATCGTTCGGTCAACCAATGTTCAAGCGTATTTGGTTGCGCACGGTAGATAGCGCCTGTTGGGCCATAGGTTCCCACAAATTCTGCCGCTGGCGCGTTGCGATGGGTGCGTCTACTTTTATAGTGAATATGTTCGGGCTGATATACACCACTTGATTTGCCCATACTATGCTCAAGGCTCATTTTGGCATTGAAATAGGGTAGCAGAAAAAAAGTGCGGGCAACCGAGACGGCCACAGGATTACCAGCATCGAGACTAAAAAAATATACGCCTGGCTTCGGGTCTACTGGATCGGATGAACGCACGTAGGTACGGATATTAAATTCGGGAAATGCAGAGAGCCACGGGACGGATTGCATTCCACGCGGGCGCACATCTTTCATGCGGAACGGCACAACGCCAACCCACGCGTTGCCCTCAAACGTATCGAGTGTTAATTGCGGCGGGATCAGCGCCTGCATCGCATCGACAGGAATCGGCCAATGCGCGAAGAGTAGATCGAGCCAGCTTTGTACCATAATCCATGGGCTGGTTGGCAACGGCCATGGGCGATGGTCCGTAAGTTTGGTGACATCTGTTTGGGTACTCATAAAATTTATTTTACCATTTTTAGAAACCTTTTTCGGTACGCTGCGTACTGTTTAACATGAGCAACAAAAAACGAGAATGCTGAGATACCAAAGCTGTTCTTGCAAGAATCTGAACCATTCTAGCTCTGATTATCCCTTTATAGATAAACTCTTTGTGGATAAAGTAGTACACATACATGTAGTACACATATGTAGAGTTAGCAGAAGTATATAGAATAAGCGAGGAAACGAAATGACTGAATCGATACAAGAGAGCGTAGCGCCAGACGCTACAGAGAAGAAATCTCCACAAAAAAAGTCTGCAACGGCTAAAAAGCCAGCAGCTAAAAAGACGACAGCAAAAAAAACGTTAGCTAAAAAAGTAACAAGTGTAACTGCACAAAAGGATACAGTGAAGAAAGAGACAGCTAAATCGACTGCTAAGAAGAGTAGCGATAAGAAGAGTAGCGATAAGAAGAGCCCAGCCCGTAAACGCTCTACTGTTGAGGTGGAGGTTGTTGATGTGATGGATACAGAAAATACAGTAGCAGACAGTACTGTAGCAGACGACCCTATTATTATTGAAGAGCCGATGACGCCATTAATTGTAGCCGACGCATCAAAACAGTCAAAAGATCGCCACGGTGGCTTTTTGAACATGCTCTATCGCCACCCAAGTAACAGAATGGTCGCTGGCGTCTGTAGTGGGATTGCTGACTACATTGGCTGGGACCCAGTGCTTGTGCGGGTGTTGTGGGTTATCGCAACCGTGATGACTAATGGTGCAGGCATATTGGCTTATTTAGCTTTGGCGCTTGTGCTGCCAGTTGGTACAAAGCGCAATGGATTTGTGCGCCCAGGCAAGATCGAGATGACCGAGCAGAATTTAAGCCGTGCATCATATGGGATGATTGCCTTTGGCATTGCATGGTTACTGTGGAATTTCGGTGTCCTCTCGTTTGTATTTAGGGGCACCGCTGCGGTTCTTGGTGTTGTTTTCTGGCCTGCACTCTTCATTATGGTCGGGTTATTACTGCTAAATCGCAATGGTGATAAAAACTATCAAGATAGCTTTAGCAATGGTTGGACCAACGTGCGAGATCGAGCAAACTCTATGCGCAATAGTGAGGGAATGCCGCAGTTTGACAATATTAATCGTGGCAGCATTCGAAGCGGTATTATGGACCTCCGTCAAGGAATGCCGATTAAGCGCAGCCGCAGCAATCGAGTTGCAGCAGGTGTTTGTGGTGGAATTGGTCAGGCTATTGGGATTGATGCCAACTTGGTTCGTTTGGGCGTTGCAATTCTAAGCATTGGTACGTGGGGAATGCCTATTGTGCCATATGCGATTCTAGCAATTCTGTTGCCATCATCGGGTTCCTCTAAACAACGCAACGCTTCGCGGGATGAGATTATTATTGATGATAAAATTGAAGAAGAGATTACTATTCTGTAGAAATATAGATAGGTGAACTAAAGAATAACACAAAGAGGTGCCGATAGATACTATCGGCACCTCTTTGTGTTATTGGGCAAAGGTAAGCAGCTTAGGGGCAGGATGATTAATGGACGTTGAAGAAGGGTGCATTTGCCATTCATTTTGGTCAATTGCACTATCTGTATCTTTACCCCAAATTTGGGATGCACCCAGGCTTGATGATGCACTAGACGCTAAATCGATAACAGGATATAATACGCATATGGGAAAAATTTCGAACTTTATTATAGGGGCCGCTATCGGCATTGCCGGTGGCGCAGTGGTTAACTATCTCTTTGGGCCAACGGATGATGCACAAGACGACGGGACCTTTCGGTCGCGGCTAGATTTCGCGATGGATGAAGGGCGCAAAGCCGCGCACGAAAAAGAGGTGGAGTTGCGGCGTGATTTTGAACAAGGTAAAAGGCTGACAGGATGAAAGAAGCTGACAAGATGACAAAAACCGACAGGATGACATAGTAACGCACGGGTATTGTGTTTAACGATGTCATCTTGTCACATATAAAGACTGTCAATCTGGCTAGGAAATGACAAAGGAATGACGGTAGAAACTATACCCGACTGCTTCACCTTGTCGCGCACAGTGGCTATACACTACAGTCGGAAGACGCTAAAAAATTGACAGCAGAAAATAGTACCGACTGCTTCATCCTGTCAGTTATTCTTCCATAAAAGCAACCCCACAACCACCAGCCCCATTAAAATTGACAGCACTGCGCCCACGCGCCGCACAGGTGTGGACCCAAAACGCGCGTCGATCCGATGTTCGCCAGTGGGCAGATCCACCTCGATGAGACCATGCGGATTGGAGACACGATGAGCCGCTAACTCTCCGTCCACGCGCACATGCCACCCAGGAAAGTAATAGACGTGAATCCGCACAGTGGCTGCTTCGCTGAGCCGAACAATCCCGCCCGCGCTCGAGCCGCGGCTGTACTGACTAAGTACTTCGCTTTCCCCTAGCCTATCTTCGCTCCCATCTTCGGCTAAAATTGCCAACCGCTTTAAAAATCCATTCTCACCATACTCTTCAACATACTCGTCTGACAGATACTGCGCGCTCATGGGCGACGTGGTGAACTCGTCTTGCACATATTGAGTATAACCAAACATATCGGGGTGCTCGTTTTCGAAGCGGGCAATGGCGCGACCATCTTCGCGCCACGGTTCGATGGGCGATAGATTGACGTCGATGTAGCCCACGCTGGCAAAAATGGCGAGCAATCCGACCAAGAGAAGACCGGCGTTATTCTGCTCGCTTTTCTGGAGATATATGCTATCCTGCAAATTTCTGCCCCGTCTCTGTATTTCGAGATGGGTATGTGGTACGGGGATTTGTAGCACTACAAAGTGAAGTGCAATGCCCGCCAACGCGCTAAAGGTGAGGGCAGATAGTGAAAGCAGACGCCACGGAAACTGAATTACCGCAAGTGGAGGGATACTCTCCCATAGCACGCGGGCTGCCGGGGTCATGGTAAAGAGAATAAGCGCCGACATGACCAGCAGATAGAGCAGAATAGAGTAAACAGCAAAAATTTTCTGTCCTACCTCGATTCTTTGAGATGTGGTACGGAAATTTTTTGCAAAAATCGAGAGCGAAACGATGGCTGTCAGTACGGAAAATAGCCCGATCTGAAAACTCATGCCGTCGTTGCTGCCCAGTGGATCGTCTGAAAAGCCGAAGCCCCAGAATGGGCTGAAAAATTGCCCAAAGTAGACAAAATGACTGCGAAAATCATAGGTGCGGGTGACGTATACATCGCTTTGCAATAGTGGACCTTCGACCAGCAGCGGCAGGATGAAGATCGCGGCAAGCAGGATCGCTCCGACGCCGCCCGCCGCAGCCAATACTGTTCGACGGAGAAGTGCTTTCCTTGTTCCGACGTTTTCTTTGTATGCTAGCCAAAGCCGAAAAAGGACAAATGTGATGACAAATGGGGTGAACGAAAGGAGCGCAAAGCTGTGCGTGAGCAGTGTGCCAGCCAGCAGCAAAATTGTGGCCGCTAATCGTTTTGTCCAGCCGCTATTTGTGCCGCCGACAATTAACTTGTCGAACGCGAGCAGCACCCACGGAAACCAAGCCAGCAGCAGCGTATCGCTGAGCGCGGCGCGCACATATGCATCGACCAAGTGGTAGGGGCTATAAACGTAGACCAGTCCGGCAATCACGCCCGCCAGTCGAATGCGGGTCGAAATAGTCGCCTCTCGCAACCAGTGAACGACCAGCGCATACATGCCCCAGCCGCTGACCAAGAACCCAAGTGCCCATGTCCATTTAACTGCGGTGGTGTAGCCCGCGCCAAGCAGCACGAAGATCTCGGCCACGTAAAAGCCAAGCGGTGCTTGAATGAGAAATGTGGGATAGCCATAACCCTGATTGTGGTGCATAGCCCAGCGCGGCCAGTAGGCACCATCCTGGATCGAGGCGTCAAACTGAAGCAAATAGAAGACACCATGCCGTCCATCGTGAGCGTCGTAGAAGTAACCCGAAGCAAAAAGTGGGGCAAGCGCAAAGAGGCTTAATGTGGTAAGCAGTAGCAGCGGTGCGCTGTTGTAAAGGGTTTTACCGAGATGGCGACGTTGTGGCATATGGGCTAACTGCAACCTTCAACCTTGTGACTTTTTCTTATACCGTTGGGGCTTTACCGCTAGCGATTGCTAACGTCAGCACTGTGTTGATTCGATCCAGCGCAGTTGCGATCTCATCGCCAAAGAGAATATTGCCATGGCCTGGCACAACCGCTTCAAGCTCAAGCTTGCGGATGCGCGCTAACGAAACTTTCCACGCTTCCCAGTCCATCTTTGTCCCTGCTTCCAAGTTTGGAATATAGCCGCTAACGAGACAATCTCCGCAAAAGAGAACTTGATCTGTGTGAACATAAAAAGCCAAATTATTGGGCGTGTGGCCGGGCATTGCCATCACTTCGACTTCTGTATTGCCCAAATCAAAGACATCGCCCGCATCAATTGCCTGCGTTGGGTTGACGAGCGTCGTACCAGCAAAAAATGCCTCAGCTTCGCCCTTTTCGCGGCGCACCATAGATGGAATGCTCTTATTGTATTCGGCTTGTTCAGCCTCAAACTCTTCTTGGGTACGTACATTATTCGGATGCCCAAATATTTCGTGGCCTAGCTCTTGGAACAAGCTATTGCCCCCGATGTGATCAAAGTGCGGCTCGCTGTTAACGACCACAAGATCGTTTTTGGGCCGTACGGCACGGGCGTATCCATAGACTGTTTGCGCGCCCAATCGATTGGCACCTGTGTCTATCACCATAGTGTGCTGGCCACCCACGATTAATCCCGAATTGACAACCCATGGAGCGATTGCGCCCAACCCCGTAATTGCGTAACATCTGTCTGATATTTGCATATGATCTACTCACTAAATTTATCGTGCGAATATGGTCTTGTAAACTTTCTTATTCGCGATGGAGGAAAAATATCTACCTTTCGGCATCGGTGAATCTTGTTGCCTTGTGGCAAATCTATCTGCTGTCAATGCTTTGGCGTTAGCCAATTAATTTTTCCACATTCGCCACATAAATTGTATTACTGTTTACGTGTTATTTAACCACAATATCCGCAGAATGCACAGATTTTCGGTATAGATCATTTTTGTTTGGAGCGGGCATAATATATCGTGCCCAATAATCGAATTCCTAATCAATATCGCCACCTCTTCTTATCTGTCGATACTAACAACAGGTGGTGCCACAGCACGAAGAAGCTGGCTGTGCTTCACCAACCGTCGCCACGGGAACACGCGTATCCTTGACGCAACAGGTCGATGATACGTCGCCAGCAACCACTTGCTTGAGCGTGTTTTTGATCTCTTTACCCACAACTGACGCCGCCTCACCAATAGACGCAATAGATCCATTACAGATGCCCGTAGCCGGTAATGAAAGCTGCACATCTTTTGCAGCTGACCAATCACCTGTAAGCCCTGCAACGACCGAACGCACCTGTTCGTGTCCCGTTGCCAGCAGGAATGTAGGCGCACGCCCGTAGCTCTTCATGCCGACAATGTAAAAGTTCGGCTCGGGGTGCCGCAGCTCGGCCTCCCCGTGGGGGCGGACCGTGCCGCACGAGTGCTGATTCGGGTCGATTAATGGCGCTAGCGCGGGCGGGCTTTCTACTGCCGGGTCGAGCGTGACGCGCAATTCGCTGAGGAAGGACAGATTGGGGCGTGCGCCAGTGGCTGCAATGATCTCATCGACGATAATAGTATCTGCTGCACCGACGGGAACCTCGCCGAGGATCTGCAAGCCGCCATCTGCATCTTCAGTTGAATCCGCGTTGATTGCCTGAATGTAAAAGGGTGTATGAACCTGGATTTTGCCCGCATCCACCAATTGCTTAATCCGCAAACCGAGCAGGCCGCGGCCGGGTAGTGCGTCATTGCCAAGACCACCATATGCGTCGTCAATTCGTCCTTTGCGCAGGATCCAGTGGATCTGCGTGGCAGGGTACTCAGTGAGCAGATCTTCCAACTCGAGAATGGCGTTGATGGCCGAGTGTCCACCGCCGATGACGGCAATGCGCTGATTAAGATAGCGCTGCTTGTCTTCATCGAGTAGATTGGGTATGCCATAGTAAATCTGGCCTGCGTGACGGGTCTCGCCAGGCAACGTGAGGCCGTCTGCCCCAATTGGATTGGGCGTGGCCCAGGTGCCGGAAGCGTCGATGATGGCGCGTGCAAAAAAGCGCTGGACACTTTCTTCCTGATCAACTTGTATAACGAAAGGTGTGTCGGCCCGATCGACATCTTTCATCTTGTCGATGTGGCGACGGCTGATGGCTGTGACGCGACTATTTAGATGAACGTGCGGTGCGATTTCGGATGTTTCGGCCAACGGCAGCAGATAGTTACCGACCAGTTCATCACCGGTTGGTAGCTCGTTTTTGGGCGGCATCTGCCAGCCGTGCGATTCGAGCAGTTCGCGGGCCGCGTCGTCAACATTATATTGCCACGGCGAGAACATGCGCACGTGGCCCCATGTGCGCACGCCCGCGGCGACTTGATCCGCTGCGTCAAAGATGATGGGCGTTTCACCGCGCTTAATGAGGTGTGCCGCGGCGGCTAGGCCGATCGGTCCTGCGCCGATGATGGCAACGGGTAATTTTTCGGTACTGCTACTTATTAAGCTTGTTGTCATATTGTTCTCCTGAATACACTTATCGTAAATTTGCGATAAGTGGTGATAAAAAATTTTGATCTAGTAAAAACCGACCTTAAAAAATGTTTCCGATGCGTTGGCGAAACCACATGATATTTTCGCTATGTATGCAATAGCAAGTTGCGGGGCCATTCACAATGCCTTGGATCCAGCCTGCGTTGCGCAATACTTTGAGATGCTGCGAGACGGTCGCTTGGGCGATGGGCAAGTGATCGACCAGATCGCCCGTAATGCAGCCCGGGTGGGTGATTAAGAATTTAAGAATCTCGAAGCGCGTCGGGTTGCCGAGCGCTTTGAACATTTCGATCAGCCGCGCTTGATCTTCGCCGCCGATGTTGAGCGTGCAGCAGGGTTGTGTCATGTCGGCAACTTCGCTACTGTATTCGATTTGTGATAAATCTGTGTGTTGATTATTCATGGGCCGCTTATCGTATATTTGCGATTATGCACGATGATGGCGTATTTGTCAAACATTTGGGTAAAATAGGTGTATTCTAATTGGAACAGATGTTAGCAATTACTCGGAGCACGTCGCTCTGCGCCAACCTTAGAAGAGCGCACCCTGTAAAAGTGGAGCCATCGCAGGATTGTCTTTGCACTCAATGTTGAGCAACGTCGCCTTGATTTCGATACCGCCTGCGTAGCCCGTTAACGTACCGCTGCTGCCGATAACCCGGTGGCAGGGTACAACAACGGGCAGCGGATTTTTACCATTGGCTGAACCAACCGCGCGGGCGGCGGTGGGTTGACCGATGCGTTGAGCCAACTCGCCATAGGAGATGGTCTCTCCAAAGTGAATCCGACAGAGTTCGGCCCACACTTTTTGTTGAAAGGGCGTGCCTGCGGGCGCAAGGGGTAGATCAAATTCTTTGCGTTCGCCCGCAAAATATTCGGTTAACTGGGAGGCTGCATCATCAAATTGATCATCGTCGCGTTGCCAGCCAGTTTTTTCGAGCACGGCAATATCGAGTATGTGATCGTTGCCCTCTTGAAAGTTGATGTGCGTTAGTCCAACTGCGTTACGCGCAAGCAAAACTTGTCCTATTGGGCTGTCCATATAAGTGAAGAGAGTTTGCTCGGTCATGTGCTTCCTTTGGGTCGGTTGGGTATTGTCCATGTCGGACCGGTGGCGTTGTTTTGCTGCTTCTGAAGTTTTCTGTGGGTGCACAGAAAATGCTAGGACTAAGTTTTTACCCGCGCAGACTTTCCAGCACCTCATCCGTAATCGGCTGCTCACCTACCTCTAACTGTGCAATCCACTCTTCTACTAGTGGACCATTATAGCGCTCATAATAGGCTTCAGGTTTTTCTTCGAGCCACACCAAATAGAGCCCAAATTGCTCGATGGCGGCATCGAAATCACCATTTAGCGCGTGGACAATACCCATGCTGTCGTGGCTGTCGCCTCGTTCAGGCGCAATTTCTAGCGCCTCTTCGCAGGTAGATTGGGCGCTTTTAAACTCTTTTTCGAGCATATAGCCCCAACAGAGCGCAACGAGCGTATTCACATAATCATCAGATGCTGGCTCTGCTAATTCTTTGGCGCGCAGCAGATCCGGTTCCCATTGTGTCGCATTATTCTGCAAGATGTCGAGTAGACCACGGTTGTAGAATGCTCGATATGAGTCGGGCTCTTTCTCTGCAACCAAGCTAAAATCGGTCTCTGCTGCTGCCAGATCACCTGTCCCTTTGCGTGAATAGTAGGCAATGCCGCGATTGAGATACGCATTAGTAAACTGTGGATTGCGCTTGAGCATCCAATTATACTCTACAATTGCTTGATCAAGATCTGCTGGATCCCCACTTTCGTTTATAAAACGTTCATAGTAAACCAAACCACGGTTATAGTGCGCATTAATTGTAGCAGGCGAGAGCGTTAAAACTTGCGTATAGGCGTCAATCGATTTCTCATATTGAGCCGTTGCCACATAAGCACGCCCCAATTGAAAATAAAGATTTTTCTGCATATCTGCTGGTGGCTCAAGAAGTAACGCTTTTTCGAGTACAGTTTTGGCCTTGATCGGCTCGCCCTTAGCTAAGAAATGTTCGCCAAGCGCAAGTTGTGCCAGAATGCGCGATTCATTAGGTACATTGATGTTAATAATCGGTAGAATTGGCTGCTCGGGAAGCAGATATTTTTCGCGTGTGTTGCTCCCCTTACCCGAGCGAGTGGTGAAGTTTACCAATACGCGACCGCTATCATATTCACCCCAAATGAGCAACGCTCCGTTAAATTCTGCCAGCGTGTTTTGGGCATCTTCCTCATCAAAAATTTCTCGGTACAGAATATCGGTACGCGTATCTTCTTTCAGCCCAGCCAAATCGATCTGCTCGGCCAACTCCTTTTCGATACGTCCCGCTACGTTATAGCCCTCGTTTTGACTATAGTTCTTGAAGAGAGCCGTGAGCAGCAACGTCTCAGTCTCTATAGCCACAGCAGGTAAAGGCGGTCCGCTTCGTGTTGAAGCTGGCTCTGGTAAATTTGATGAGGGTCCGGCATCTGCTACAAGCCAGTACCCAGTCCCGCCGATGAGCAAGAGCAGTATGCCAATCGGCACCAGTTTGGTCCATGCCAATCGTGCGAAGATCGACTCTTGATCAATAACAACCTCATTATCCGTATCTGCTGGTGCTGCCTCATTTTGTTGAGCCGCCTCATCTAGACGAATCGTGACGGATGGTTCTTCGTTGCTGGCTACAACTGCACCATTTTTAACCGTCTCCTCAGCACCATCAATTGAATCGTCAACATTGCTCGGCTCAACTGTGCTTGGATAAGCAGTGGGCATGGACTCAGGCGCAAAGCCAGCCACAATCAACAACTCATCCCGCTCCTCATCCGAAAGTCGTAACCGTTTGGCTAGGCTTATCACATCCTTGCGATGGCGCGGGCGCGCCACGATTCCCTCTTTCCATCGGAAGATTGTTTGGCGACGCACACCAATATTGCGCGCCAATTCCGCATCTGTAATACCGGCGCGTGCGATATACTTTCGTAGAAGTTCAGCAAATGTGGACATGCCAACATTGTAGCATAAGTTTGGGGATCGGGGAATGGGTTTGGGTACGTAGCGGATCAGGTTTTGGGTAGCAATGTGGGGAGAAGTTGAAGTAGAAAAAGTGGGCATGGTTCATGCGAGTGGTTAAGTTCTTACCGGAACCATGACCCGACAAGACTACCCATGACTCTTGTACCGACTAGGCCAGCGGGTCATGGACCCACTGGGAGCAAGGTGCGCTCCTTGCTTAATGTCATTATCGGATGGCACGCCCAATTCTCGCTCCAAAACTGTGGTGCAAGTATGGTACGCGCGCAGGGCGCGGGCACGATCGTTCTGACGCGTATAGAGATCCGTTAACTGTACATAGCACGCCTCGTAGAGCGGATTAACCTGCAATAAGCGATGCGTATGGGTGATGGCCGCGACGTATTCTCGCTCTGCCGTAAGCAGGCGGCTTGACTCTTCAAGGACCTGAATAAAGACTAGGCAGCAGATCACCCATATAAGAATCGATGGCCTTTTTGAGCTGTTCTTTGCGCGCGTTCGTGTCAGTCTTATGGGTGGTTTGGTTGAGCAGATGTATAAATTCAGCAGCGTCCAACGGCACACCTATCGGCATGTTCCAATAGATTGGCCACTACATTTGGATTTCTCTCCACTTAGAATATGAATAGCCCAACCGCGGCGCACTACATCTTTAAACCCTTCTCTTAGCATTTCTTCTTCAATCTCTTTCAACGCACCACCAACATCACAAATCAAAACTTGCCCACCCGGTTTGAGCAAACGAATCATCTCGCGACCCGCTTGGCAACGCTCTTTTATGCCGCCAAAATGGTGTACGGCAAAGCTCGACATGATGACGTCAAAGGAATCATCGTCAAGTGGCGCGTTGCAGATGTCCATATTGTGTAATTCCGTCACTTCACTCACCTCTGCCAATTCAACATTCTTCCAAAAAGTGTCAGCGCTGCCACCACCAGCGTTCGGATTCCAGTGATCGATGCCAACTGCTTTGCCCGTTATTAAGCGTTGTGCACAGCCAATCAATGTGATCCCGCTGCCCGTGCCAACATCTAGAATATGTTCATCACCCCGCCAATTTACACTTTGCACCATGCGATCACGCAGACGTAGGCGTAACCCACGTGTGCTCCACAGCAGCACGACACCAATGAATGCTGGTGAAGCATGGAGCAGAGCAATCCCCAAGACAGTTAGCGAAAGAGCTGGGGCATTAAACACTTGCCAAAGCACGATGGCGACAAAAACGCCGACGATCCCGATAAAAGCAAAAATTCGGAACTTCTTTGGCAGATGCAAGGAATAATCTACTTCACCACCATAATCGCTGCTGAGATCATGGAGCCAGCGTGAAATGAAGCGAGGTTTTAAATAGGTATGTACTTTATGGATGGACATAAACTTGTCTCCTTGAAGAATGACTGTTTTTTTGTTATCGTGTACGCAGATGGCTGACTATCTCCACTGCTGCACTGCACCACCCAACCATAACGAATGCGGTGCTCGATTTCAAGAGACAATGTGGATTGGTTGTTCATTACCGAACAAAAGGCAAAAATTGTGCCGAAAAAGATAGCTTGACTATTCTAAATGACTAGATGAGGAGCAACATGAAGATCAATCAAGTGCATAGCGTACCAGATCGTCGCGTAAATCGTACGCAACAGTTGCTTTTCAAGGCTTTGTTAGAGCTAGCGCAAGAAAAGCACTACGACAAAATTACGGTACAAAATATGGTTCTCTGAGGTATTGTGTAGGTAACTAGGAATGAATTCCCAGCCTGATACGGAAAACGTGATAAATCACGTTAAAGTTACGGCATTTAACCTGTTTTAACAGGTTTCCCATAGCAGACGCAGAATTCATTCTGCGGGCCACCCCACAATTCCTCATAGAACCCAAAATATTTTGGATCGTGCCAACGTTGGGCGCTCGACATTCTATGCTCATTTTCATGATAAAGATGATCTGCTGACAGGCAATTTCGCCAATGTTGTAGTCGAAAAAATTTATTTTGTGCAGAATGACTTTACTGCCAAAGAAGAGAAACAGCCAGAGCAAATAGTGTTGCCACTGCTATCTCTATTACAACATGCAAAGGACAATTATCATCTGTACGAGGCGTTGAAAGGAACGGATGGCATGACGTCGATGTTAGGGAACCTACGTAAAGGTCTGCAAAGTGCTTTGGCCATTCGCATGCAGGAGCTACAACCCGATCTTGATGATGGGCAACAGCAGATAACTCTACATTTCCTGTGCGAAGGCTTGATGGTTGCCATGCTCTATTGGGTAGAACATGAACCAAAGATGCCAGCCGAAGAGGTTGATGCGCATCTGCAACGATTGATGTGGAGCGGGATTGGTGGATAGTTACCAAGATGAAGAAAGTTCAATACTGATACACTTGCTAAGTGATATGGTGCTGTCGTGATTGTACAACTATTTTTAATAAAGTTCATGCTGTGCGGGAAGGGTAACATCCAGCGTTAATCCAACGCTGCTACGCAAAATAGATTCTGACTCAAACGATTCCCTGAATAGTGCGTCATACTTGATAAAAATTGTACTTTCAATACCAGTTTAGCAAAAAACAATTTTTGTCTTACAATTTTTATTTATATGGTATACTCCTTCAGAGAAATATACTTTTATGTATTAAAATACACTAAAGGGTATGGCAGTTCATGACGACAATTTCATCTCAAGTAAGTGATAAGTATCAAGTTGTGATTCCTAAAGAAGTACGTAAAATATTGAATATACAACCACGAGACACGCTGCTTTTTTTGATCGATGGAGAAACTGTACTAATTCGACCAAAACCAAAAAGCTTTATCGAAGCGTTACGTGGTTTACATAGCCACGTGTGGTCAGCCCTTGAACAACCTACGGAAGAGTGGCTTAAACAAGAGAGATCGACATGGGAGTAAAGAATTTAGAGAAAGTTCTGACGAATTACAACACTATTTGTGTGGATACAATGGTCTTCATCTATCTGTTAGAGCAAAATTCTAAATATATCGATCTAGCAGCATTGGTCTTAGGAGCAATTGAATCGGGAAAGGTAAAAGGTGTCACAAGCACGATAACCATTGCCGAAATTTTAACCGCTCCAGCCCAGATATCCGATACGCAAGCGATGCTAGATTATGAATTGTTTCTCACCAATTTCCCCAATTTAACCATTTATACTCTAGATGAATCAATGGCGCGGCTAATAGCAAAAATCAGAGCAAGCACTCGTCTAAAATTACCTGATGCAATTCAAATTGCCACGGCGATCCATGCCGATGCCGATGTAATTGTTAGCAACGATAAGAAATGGAAGAATAGATTTACGACACCAAAACTTTTCTTACTAGAGGAGTATCTACCACACTCTAATGAATCAAAGTAGGTGACACATGAGGGAATCTACTCGCTTTTAAGGTCGAGCTATTTCTTTGCTCTTTGACGCAATAGGCTCATTAAGGCGTTATTTTTGAGGGGAGAATCAAGTATAGCGCTGCAATTTTTCAATCAAATATAGAAAACAGTTTGCAATAATCTACAGCTATTTCTTTGCTACATCAACAAAATATAAGCAAAATGAAAGACAAAATTACCATTTTATCCTAATTGACCGCTCAATTGTAGTCTAAATTACCGACAACACCGCCAAAACGCAATAGAGTTTTACTTGCAAGACAAAAGAAAGTTCTATCACGACTAATGTAAATCAGCCGCTTAGACTTTAACGTCCAAGTGGTTTTTTTTTGACCTCTTTGTTGGAAAGACTTCGATTTGTACTGTACTATTATTTTATTTCTATCCAGGAAAAGGAGTTTTCCACAATGAGTAATCGTGAAACAGGTGTTGTTAAGTGGTTCAATGACCAAAAAGGTTTTGGCTTTATTGCCCCAGAATCTGGCAACAGCGATATTTTCGTTCACCAGTCTGCAATCATTGCAGAAGGTTTCCGCAGCTTAGCTGAAGGTGACCGCGTAGAGTACAGCGTAGAAGATGGTCCTAAGGGTCCAGCTGCTGCAGATGTACAGAAGGTCTAGATTAGACTAAATCACCGTAGGGGCTTTAGATCTCCTAGGTGATAATTAGAAAGGGGAGCAATGCATTAGCATTGCTCCCCTTTTTTTGTTTAAGTTGCCTAAATTTAGGCCATTCCAAAAAATAAAATCTTCAGATTAGCCTTAATGCCCCAAAATTCGAACAGAATGTTCGCGACCATGATGCACCAAAGTCCAATCATCAAACTCTTCAAGCAACTCAACCACTCGATTGCGTCGTAAACGCATCCGATTACTTTTACATTCATACTCGCCACGCACCTGCTTAATTACCAGCTCCGAATCGCCCCGAATATCCAACTGTGCTGTAGACAGAACAACTTTCTGATCCTCCAACCGAGTAATAATCCCTTCCAGCGCCGCAATCAGCGTATCATATTCCGCTTCATTATTCGTAACAGAATTGCCAAACTGCAGCTGAACAATCTGGCGCGGCAACCCGGGCCAATCAAGCGCATAGCTTCCATAGCCTGCACCCGGATTCCCCTTACTCCCACCATCAAAAACCACGCGAATGGGGTGCTCTGGCGCTTGCCCCGGCAGCGGAGACATCATGTGCGGGTCGGGCGCACCGCCCAAGTTACTCGGCGTACCCACAACAAATTTGCCACTAATTGCAGATTGATATTCACTCACATCATCATCCACTGGCATAATGCTTTTATACATTGATTCACCTATATCAATAGGCTCATCAGCACCAGTATATGGAGAAAGATGTGACGTCGCGTGCGCCGAAGATAGTGACGGATCGGTGGGTGCGATAGATTCTGTCAATGCGGATGCGTCCGCGAAACGTTCCGCGCGTGGCATTGAAACGGGGTTCGACTGCGCTTTTGTGGCCATCGTAGTGTGAGCCGTTGCCTTTGTGGTCATAGAAACCACAACTTCAACACCCAGCGCAGTCGCAACCTCCAAACGATTGCGGTCGGCCACAATTTCTTCCCTTTCCAACAATCCACTTACGCGCAACCGCCGTTGTAGCACGCGCCGCTCTGCCGAAGATAGCTGATTGAGCAATCCCGTTATTTCATCAATTATCGCTTCTGCTTTGGCTCTCATTAATTTTTCAGTCTGTTGATGAAGGGTTCATATTCGGTACCTGTTAACCTATTCTGGTTATCTGTCCAGTGAGCACGCCCTCGTGCGATTGCGTTCTCAATGATTCTGGCTCCGAACCCGCACGAGGGCGTGCTCACTACTCACTTTGAGTAAGTTTTTGCCTGCTATGTGAACTGTTCCATATTCGTTTGGGGCAGGCCCGAATCGCTTCCTAAGCCGCCAGCGCCTTTTCCGACGCCTCGCGTTCGCGTGCCTTTTCCCACAAATACAATAAATTCGACTTATGGAACTGCTGCACCAATCCACCAAGCGGAATGCGGCTTCGATCAAACCATTCAACGTCGTGCGTTAGCAATTCATGCTTGCTTCGACCCTCTTTGCGCAAACGCAAGATCAACTCTTGAATATCATCCAGATATTTCACCGTTGCATCAATACTTGTGCTCACTTCCCCACGCAATAAAATATCACCATGACCTTGCGCAATACTCTCTAAATTGTATTCGTGCAAATTAAGCAACGAGCGCTTATAAGCTTCGATATCGCTAAACTCATTCGCAATCATGGGGATGGGCATAACTAAGTCACTGGCAAAGAGCACCTTCTCCTCGCGCACGTGCACCACCGAAACTTCGGGGCTTGGCCCAGGCGAATGGATAACGTGTACGGTCTTTCCCCCCAAACGCAGCAACATTCCCTCGTTAAAAACAATCTTGGGCAAGCGGATCTCCACATCGCGCAACTCGGGCGTATGTTCTTTCGCCACAGCAAGCGCCTCTTGCCCATGATCGATCAACATATTGCGGCACTCTGCATGGGCAATCAACTCTGCATCGGGAAAGAAACAGGATCCATAGATGTGGTCCGCATGGCTAATTGTATTAACTACATATTTTATCCCCTGCGGGCAAACACGTTTCGCAAAGTTGATGATCTGCTTTGTTTCAGATGGAAAAGGCAGTGTGTCGATCAAAATACCGCCTTCATGTGAAATGACCAACCCAGCATTTACTTCCACATACATTTCGCTTGTAAATACCCATGTGTCGTCTGCAACGCGTGTTCGTGTTATTGCCACAAATTCTCTCCTTTACAGCGGGTGCTATTTTCTCGCGAATAATTATTTCTAGTTCTATCAGATTTGATAAGATGTTCGATGTATAGCGAATAAGTTCGTAAGGGCACGATGTATCATGCCCCGATAAGCATGCATCATCTGCACCCTTATTATATGTCTACTGATTATTAAAAGCAGCGTAGTGTAGCACAGTCATGAGGGTACGTCAAAAGAGTTTACATAATCTTGATTTTTAATTACCTCTTGCCTAAAGCAAACAAAAGCCAACAAAAAGAACATCGTATTGATGCCCCTTTTGTTGGCTTTTGCCAATCATATAAGTTCAAACTCCGCAGAGTCGTGCGTGTAGAAGGTACGAACCTGTTGTAAGAAACAGGTCGGGCGCCGATTGAGTGCTTTTGTCTTACCTAAGGTGTTTCCACCCGGCTATCACATCCACACTGCTTCATCAAGCACCCTCTTTAATAGCGTTGGCTCGACCTGTATACTACGCCATCACGAAATCCGCAGAGTCATCTAAATATATCATATTGTGTCAAGCAGAACAATCAACGATTTCTATATATGTCCTATACGCTTGCTCTAAAGTTCACAAGCTATTCTGCCGACGTAGCGACCTACTCTGTTTTACCCGATGGCTTTAACATAATGTGCAAATCGTTCAACTGCGCTGTTTCGATTGGGCTCGGCGCGTTAACCATTAGGTCCGTACCCGCAGCGGTTTTAGGGAAGGCGATAACGTCGCGGATGCTGGTCACGTCAGCGTAAAGCGCCACAACTCGATCAATGCCCAGAGCAATACCACCATGGGGCGGTGCGCCATATTGGAACGCTTCGATCAGATGAGCAAACTGTGCATCGATCTCCTCACCTTCCATCCCCAATACAGAGAAAAGACGGTTCTGCTGATCGTCATTGTGAATTCGAATACTGCCGCCGCCAAGCTCCCAACCGTTTAGAATCACATCATATGCTTTAGCTTTTACATCGCCCGTGTCCGTTTCAAGCTTGGCCCAGTCTTCATCTTTGGCAGCCGTAAAGGGGTGGTGCGTTGCCTGCCAGCGTGCCAGATCCTCGTTATAGTCGAAGAGCGGAAAATCGACAACCCAGCAGAAGGCCAAAATGTTCTCGTTAATCAGTTTAGCGCGACGACCAACTTCCATGCGTAAGTTGCTTAAGCATTGCGCGGTTGTAGATGGCTTGTCCGCCACAATCATAATCAAATCGCCAACGTTTGCGCCCGACGTTTCGATAATACCGTTAATCTCTTTTTGCGATAAGAATTTGGCAATTTGCGTACGCAGCGCATCCTCACCATAGTTGCCGTCACCGTCCGCTGCACCCGTTACGCCGAGCCACGCCATGCCCTTTGCGCCATATTGCTTCACAAAGTCAGTTAGCTGATCGATCTCGCGTCGAGTCATGTCGGCACCGCCAGGATAGAGCACGCCTTTTACCTGTCCACCCGCTTTGACCGCATTGCTAAAGACGCCAAACTCACTCTTGGCAACCACCTCGGTGAGATCAAAAAGGTGTAGATCAAAGCGCAAGTCTGGTCGATCCACCCCGTACTTATCCATGGCTTCATCATAAGAAACGACAGGGAACGGGACCTGCATAATCTGCTTGTCGCTGACCTTGGCCGAAAGCTCAATCAGCATCGGTTCGATCAGCCCCAGAATATCCTCTTGTTCGACAAAGCTCATTTCCAGATCGAGCTGCGTAAATTCAAGCTGGCGATCCGCGCGCAAATCCTCATCGCGGAAGCAGCGCGCAATCTGGAAGTAGCGCTCGACGCCAGCCACCATCAAAAGTTGTTTCAATTGTTGCGGGCTTTGTGGCAGCGCATAAAATTCATGCTCGTGCATTCGGCTGGGCACCACAAAATCGCGTGCGCCTTCGGGCGTACTTTTGAGCAGAATCGGCGTCTCGATTTCGAGAAAGTCGCGCTCCGAGAAGTAGTCGCGAATAAATTTTACAATTGTGTGGCGCAGGATCATATTGTTCATCATGCGCTCGCGCCGCAGGTCGAGATAGCGATATTTGAGGCGTAGCGACTCATCTACCTTATCGGCCTGATCTTCACCCTCTTCGTTTGCACTATTAATATAGAATGGCGGTGTCTTCGACGGGTTGAGAATTTTCAGTTCGGTCGGCACCACCTCTACTTCGCCAGTTGGCAGATTAGGGTTTGCGAATCCTTCTGGCCGCTTACGCACAACGCCAGTCACTTGAAGCACATACTCGCTGCGTGCAGTTTCGGCATTGGCGTGGGTCTCTGCATTATCTTTGGTCACAGCATCGGGATCAACGGTTACTTGGATAATACCAAATCGATCGCGCAAATCGATGAAAATAATGCCGCCATGATCGCGGCGTCGGTTGACCCATCCGGCCAACTGTACTTCTTGACCAACATCTGCCGTCGTCAATTCTCCGCAAGTATGTGTCTTCAACATAGGATTGTTTTGTCAGCCTCAATTTTTTAAGGGATACGCAGTTGTTTGGCTTCGATACAGCAAACTAGCGCCGCTCGACCAGTGAACTGCGTATCTCCTATTTTTATTTGAATAATTTAGTTTTTGCTCAATAATAAGCAGATATTATAATCTTGACTAAACACCCTTGCAATAAAAGCAACAGAAGGTTGTCAAAAAAAGTGGTTCTCTGAGGTATTGTGTGGGTAACTAGGAATGAATTCCCAGCCTGATACGGAAAACGTGATTTATCACGTTAAA
>ENA-ORXM01000460-ORXM01000460.1-marine-metagenome-genome-assembly--contig:-NODE-460-length-72982-cov-15.049324_pt1 | contig 72982 bp, 72 predicted proteins | sample MGYA00237867_ERZ511480 | MGnify/ENA primary metagenome ERZ511480 (study PRJEB26309, sample SAMN06266103) | marine metagenome | isolation source: Algal blade | place: United Kingdom:Sidmouth, United...
CCTTTGGCTCAGACACAACCCTGTTCTTAACGGAATTTAAGCCTTTAAAGCCTAAAATGAAAAAGGCCGACTTCTGAGAAACCTATACAGTCGATGATCCTACTTGGTTCTGCTTAAATTCGCTATTGGATAAGTTTTTTAAAATAAAATTATGATTGTGTTTACTTTATTATCAATGATGCTTACGGCAACTACTCAATATGGAAATTCAATTCACTTGAAATTTGCAACTGTGGAGCAGGCTCAGAAATTGCTGGTGACTGAAGATTCATTTACTGCGGCTTGGAGTCAATTTGATATTGATTCTCGAATGGGTAAGGCAGGCAGTTCGCGAGAAGAATTATTGTCTTTTATTCCTGAGCAAGTGCTCGAATGGACAGAGGAGGAAAAGAAAAAAATTGTGGCTTCGTTGAAGAGGGTGGAGCAGAGTATAAAGGATAATGGATTAGCAATAGTGATGGACAAAGCCGTATTTCTGGTCAAGACCACTGCTGAGGAAGAGGGTGGTGCAGCAGCTTATACCAGGGGCAATTATATTGTATGTTCTGAGGCGTTTGCTCAGATGCCGCCAGAAGGAATGGATAAGGTGCTGGTCCATGAATTATTCCATGTCATTTCCAGATCTCAGCCAGAATTGCGAGAAGAATTATATGGCCTTATTGGTTTTGAGATGATGCCAGAGATAGCTTATCCCAAGGCTCTAAGAGCTTATAGAATAACCAATCCAGACGCTACTCAGACAGACAGTTACATCACTGTGACCGTAGGAGGGAAGGCTGTTCCTTGTATGATGATACTCTATGCCAAAGGTGATTATACAGGCGGTAGTTTTTTCAATTACTTAAGTATTGGATTCTTGGAACTGCAAGGCGACGAAACCAAGTCTGCAGTTATCGGCAGAGAAGGGCCGGTCATACATGGTATGGACCAGGTGGAAAATTTCTTTGAACAGGTGGGCAGGAATACGCAATACATCATTCATCCTGAGGAAATCATGGCTGATAATTTTGCCTTTGCAGTGCTGGGCGAAGAGGGCTTGCCGGATCAAGAGCTTGTGCAGAGGATTCAGGCGGTATTGAAGAAATAATGATAGCTTTATAATCATTAATCAAGGACGCTAAGTTATGAGATTCTTGTTGTCAGTATTTTTCATGTGCTTGTTGTGGGCGGTTGCAGATGTAAATGCTTGCAGTTGCGAGCCAACCGATACGCTCGAAGCGTACCGCACCACTCCTGTCATAGTAAAAGGAACTGTAGTAAGTAAATCATTTGTTTCCTTGAGTTCCACTATGAATGATACTGCTTTACGAAAATTTAAAAGTGCAGGACTTTCAGAAATACAAGAGGATTATCTCCAACTTCAGGTATTAAGAATTGAGTTATCTGTTTCAGAAATTTACAAGGGTGGACTGCAATATTGTGATAAGGTTATCTTATACACAACAGCACACGGTGGCAGTTGTGGTTATCTTGGGTTTAGAGAAAGTGAGGAATTTATAGTTCATGCTTCACCTAGCAGTTTTACATATAGTTTTTTTATTTCTGATTTACATGTAACTGATAAGCTGGAAGAACATGGTAGCTTATGGACTAACCTGTGCACACTGACAGCACCTTATAGTAGCGATAATGAAAAAACAATCACTCAGCTTCAAAACTTATATCCATCGAACAAACAAGCTCCCTTCCATGAAATAATTAATGATTATGACTATGGACTGAATAAAGCCAGGGAATCGAATAAGCCTATATTTTTAATGTTCACGGGGACTAAGTGTAAAAATGTTGCTGATGTCAATGCTGTGATAATGGAAAGTGAAGTTATCGTGACATTACTGAACAAACATTTTGTTTCTGTCATATTACATGTGGATGATAATTCGAAGCTGCCAGAAGTTGAGCTGGTCTGGAGAAAGGGGCGGCAACATAAGATCAAAACGTTAGGTAATAAATGGGCACATCTAGAGATGACTCAGTATGACGCTAATTATCAGCCCTTTATCACTATAATAGGTTTTAGGGAAGACCGTATTCTCGATATGAAAATAATGATGCCTGATGAAGAGGAGGTCTTGGAGTATTTGCAATTAGGATTGGAGGCATTTAATTTATCTAGATAGCTGAGTAGTTTTGTGAAGTTACAATCACAGAAAATTCATATCCAGGATGCTATTGGCCGCCACGATTACCAGATAAGGATTCTTGAAAGCTAGGTCGATTATTCTGCGATAATCAATAGCACATTAAATCCAAATACCATGAGATGGCTTGATTTTGGGGGAATAAGGGGTTTACTTGGCTTTGTGCATTGATTGGGCGGGTTAAATTTGAAAAAATGCGCATTTTTAGCCTTAACTTGTTACCTATGGTTAAAGTTAAAGCTCTTAATATCTACCCTATAAAAAGCCTAGGAGGCATTTCAGTAACGGAGGCAATTGCCATGGCCGAAGGTTTCCAATACGATCGCAGGTGGATGCTGGTGGATGAGAAAGGACAGTTTTTGACTCAGAGGTCCAATAGTGCTTTGGCTAAATTCAGATGCCAATTATCAGATAATGAATTAGCTGTAAAATTTGAGGATTCTGATCTGCTTATTCCAATAGACCAAGATGGTGTAAAGAAGAAAAAAGTCCAGGTCTGGTCCAGTAAATTAAAAGCTAATGAAGTGGATCCCCTTTTTTCTGAATGGTTTTCTGAGCATTTGCAGCAACCGTGCACTCTGGTGAAGATGACAAAGGTATCTAAAAGATCCAAGCGCTTGTCTGTTGCGCCGTTCAAGACGGCTTTGAGTTTTGCTGATGGCTATCCCTATCTCATACTCGGAACAGCCAGTATGGATAAACTCAACAGCCTGTCTCCAGAAATCATACCCATAAATCGTTTCCGTTCCAATATCGAATTAGAAACCACAGGTGCTCATGAGGAGGATCAATATGGTGAGTTCATGCTAGGTGCTGCAAAGATGAAAGTCATCAAGCCTTGTGCTCGCTGCGAAGTCATCACCATCAATCAGAAGACGGGAGAAAAAGGAAAAGAGCCTCTCAAGATTCTAGCCAAGTATAGAAGGAAAATGAATAAAATCTACTTCGGTGCCAATGTCATCTTGCAAGAAGAAGGGCTGGTGAGAGTGGGGGATGAGCTGGTCGTCAAAGGGTCGTGATATTTTTGTTATTTCTATCGGGATGGTAATGGAGAAGTGGAATTTTCTTTCATTATGGCGATAGAAGGCAAAGCAGTTAATAGGTTTTTTAATTTAAAAACCCCATTTTATCATGAGCGAACCATAGCGAAGTCGAAAGATCTCCGTTCTAGTTATTACCATAAAATCATTTGAGAAAATGAAGATTAAACTTACCCTAACCTTAACCCTAGCCCTAACCCTGCTCTGTAAAATTCTAGTATCTCAAGATTTGATAGATTCCACAATCATGGTTGCCCACTTCCACCTAGACTATGGCGTTAACGACTATGTACTGACTGAGAATCAAGAATCACAACTGGATAGTTTTTGTAAAAACATCAATCTTGCAGTAGGACAATTCGAATTGAATGGCTATGCAGATAATCAAGGTTCAGATCAATACAACTTCGAATTATCGCAGAAAAGAAATGCAGAGGTAAGGAATTTCCTGGCAAACCAGAATATCATTCCTGAGAGAATCATCATAAACAGTCACGGCGAAAAAAACATAGCTCATAATGAATCCTCAGAAGAAGTAAGGCAACAAAATAGAAGAGTCACGATAAATATTACTCAGCCGCAACAGTTCAAAGTGTTCCGAGGGTATCTTACCTCAGAAGACTCGTTGACAAGAACCAAGGGAGAAGTATCACTTTATGTGGGCAAAAACAAAAAGACTTTCTCTACTGATGCTTCTGGTAATTTTACGTTGAAAGTCCCTATGAGGATTGCAACTGAACTGTATTTTTCTTCCAAAGGTCATTTTCATAAAAGAAAAGTGATTACTATCTCCAAAGTGGCTAAGACTGATCATGTCCTAGTCTCACTGCGTAGAATGGATTTTGGTACTATGATACAGACGAATCTGGAATTTGTGAGAGGCAAGTCGATATTGCTCGAAGCTTCGCAGTCAGAGTTGGACGCTATATTCGATCTGATGACTGTTAATGATGAGTTATGCATAGAGATTCGTGGGCATGTCTATGCCAGAAAATCAATATCCCTAGATTCAAGTTCAGTCAAATTTGGTCTGTCAATCGCTAGAAGTTTAGAGCTGTACAATTACTTGAACAATCGAGGCATCGCTGAAGAAAGAATGGTAGCGAATGGCTATGGAAATTCTCAATTGCTTCATCCTAATGCTCAAATAAAGAAAGAGATGAGCGCTAATAGAAGAGTTGAAATAAAAAAACTTAAGTGTGACTATATTTCTAAGTTGAATAACCCCACTTTGGATAACCTGGAGTCATACAGGGTTATTGAGGATTTTCCTCTAGGGAGGCAGTATAACATGTCAACTATTGATGATGACTTGGCAACTGAAGATAGAACAGTAGTTAAGCACATCAAGAACTATGCAGCAAAAATGATTAAGGATAAACTAGATCCTAAAAACTTCACTTATTTGCAGATCTTTAGTATGTATCGCGATGAGAAGTTTCAGAAGTAATAAAGATTCAAAAGAAATCTTAACTATAGTGACATTATTTTATCGATTTAATAGTCTATTCACCCGTTTTTAGCATTGCCAATAAAGCACCTCGAATCAATATTTCCGCCTCAGCCGGATGGAGCAAACAGCTCCAAATAAGTGGATCGCGCAGACACGAGGGTAGGCTTGGTTGCGGACCGTTTGTTCATCACTCAAAATCATATAGGGTGATATCAAATCCTATATCCGTATTCCCTGGAATGGATCCTGCACCTTGAGATCCATAAGCCAATCTAGAAGGTATGAACAAGGTAATACTACCACCTTTGCCTATCAACCGTATGCCTTCTTGCCACCCTTGGATTAGATTCCCCAGTGGGAAAGTAACATCATTTCCTTGATCAAAATTATCGCCATCTAAAAAGTAGCCAGTATAATCAATGTTAATGTCAGAACTCAGTACTGGTTTTTCACTGCCGCCAGGTTCAAGTATGATGTAATGAAGTCCTGAATCAGTGACTTCTGTTTCTATGTTATTGGCAGCTATATATTCTGCTATGGTTAAATGCGGGTTATCATCACCGCAAGCACATAAGAATATTACTATAAGTAGCGAAAAGTATTTCATGGTTGTACTAAATTAGACCACTAATTTACAGCTATTAACGATAGTTTGAATACGGTCTTTTGCTGATTAATTTTTCAGAATCCATATGGCGATGTCAATACTAGTTCTTAAGCCAGCCAGCTATGCTCATTGTGTTTCTGGTCGTGAAGGGCTACACTTCGTGCTCCAGCTAAGAGCTTCTGAAAAATACGATTCTGCCATCCTGTGGTGAAATGCCTTTTTGGCTTAGTGAGCTGTACTAATTTTTTCGCGTAAGTCGACTATCGTGCTCCGTGTAAATAAGTCACTACTAATTCCATACTGATTAACTATAAATCCCTGTATGAGTAATTCGAACTGGTCTTTCTTTTGTTTCTTTTGTTGTTTTGCATTTATGCATTCGGCTTGGTAACCTCTATTGAAACTTTTGTTAATCCTACTTCGAGTCACCTATGTAATCTTCATAGTCCAGGATGCTCTGTTTAATTATTTCCTTTGCTGTAGCTGCATTCTGGAATTCTTCAATGACGACTTTCTTCTTTTCTAGTTTTTTATAGTCTTCAAAGAAATTTTTAAGTTCTCTAAAAAAATGTTTTGGTAATTCTGAGATGTCATTTATGTGACTTACACTCATGTCATGTTCAGCAACAGCAATAATTTTGTCATCAAGTTCATCATTGTCAATCATTCTCATGACCCCAATGACTTTAGCAGAAACTATGCACATGGGTACAATACTGATCTGAGAAAGAATCACAATGTCTAATGGATCGTTGTCATCACAATAAGTTCTGGGAATGAAGCCATAATTGGCAGGATAGTACATTGAGGAATAAATGACTCTATCCATGACTAAAAGCCCTGATTCCTTGTCTAGTTCATACTTGGCCCTGGTGTTTTTAGGAATTTCAATGATTCCATTGACAATGTCAGGTGCTTTTTCACCAATATTTACTTTATGCCAAGGGTTGTTCTTATCTAATTTCATTTTATCTTCTATTGTAGCTAAATAGCTGCAAATGTACCCTAGTTTTTCAATTACCATACTGCCTCACCAGCCCGCAGCCTGCCCATCTTTTCTACTCTCTGAAGCCCCACGGTAGACGCCATTCTCATCATCCCACATAATAGCCTGATACCCACCATAACCACCTCTTGCAAACCCTACCTTGTGCCTTCTATCCATCAGACCTCTGATGGTCTCATAGGATATGCCAGACTCACACCTGATCTGTCCAGTGCCTGTCTCATATTGACCAGTAGGCGAAGAGCCTCCTGAGTGATCGAAGCGCGGTGCATCCCCCGCCTCTTGCAGATTCATACCGAAGTCGACTAGATTCATCACAATCTGTGCATGACCTTGCGGCTGAAAGTCGCCACCCATCACACCGAAACTGACATAGGGTTTTCCACCCTTCGTGATGAAGGCAGGAATGATGGTATGGAAGGGGCGCTTGCCTGGTTCATAAGTATTGGCTTGGCCTTTCTCCAGACTGAATAATTCTCCTCTATCTTGCAACATGAAACCCAAGCCTGGCGGCACCATCGCAGAACCCATCCCGCGGTAATTACTTTGGATGAGGGAGATCATATTGCCGTCCTTGTCTGCAACTGTCATGTAGATTGTTTCTCCGGCGCTTATTTCTCCTGCAGTATAAGTACCTGCTCTTTCATTGATTAATTTTTGTCTTTCTGCTGCGTAGCTATCCGATATTAATTTTTCCACTGGTACCTTGGCAAAAGTCATATCCGCATAATACTTAGCGCGATCTTCGAAGACAAGTTTTTTAGCTTCGGTAAATAAATGCAGATGCTCTGCACTCCCAAATTCTATTTGAGAAAAATCATAAAGTTCCAAAATCTGTAATAATTGTAGAGCGGCTATGCCTTGCCCGTTAGGTGGTAATTCCCAGACGTCATACCCCCGGTAATTGACAGAGACTGGATCTACCCATTCAGAGCGATGAGCTGAAAGATCAGCTTGAGATAAGAATCCACCCTGCGCTTTTATGAAGCGAGCAATTGTTTCTGCAATCTCACCTTTGTAGAATACATCTCGACCACCTTTGACTAATTTTCTATAGGTCTCGGCCAGAAATGGATTTTTATATATTTCGCCCTCCCCCTTTATTTTACCATCATTCTGATCGATATAAGTTTCTTTGATATTGGGGTAACCCAGTTTCTGATAATATGGAATAGATCTGGACATGTACCACGCGATGAGCTGCGTCAGTGGGAAGCCGACTTCTGCGTAATTGATTGCCGGCGCTAAAATCTTTTCCATGGGCAAGCTTCCGAATTTTCCATGTAACTCATACCAGCCATCCACAGTGCCAGGGACACTGACGGGAAGGGGACCGAGTGCAGGAATTTTCTCCATACCTTCTTTTTTGAAATAATCCAGTGTAAGAGACTGTGGAGATCTGCCACTGGCATTGAGTCCATGTAACTTCTTGGATTTTGCATCCCAGACAATTGCAAATAGATCGCCGCCTATCCCACAACCGGTTGGTTCCATGAGGCCCAAGGCTGCATTGACGGCAATGGCTGCATCTATGGCATTGCCTCCTTGTTTCAATATGTCAAGGCCTATCTGCGTTGCCAGGGGATGACTGGTGGCCACCATGCCATTCTGGGCGATGACTTCAGATCTGGTTGCAAAGGGTGCACCAGTGACTCTGTCTTGCGCTAAGAGATTCGTGGTAATTAGGCTCAGTCCCAATAACAGACCAGTGAGGAGAGTAAATTGTAGCTTATTCATATTTTATATTGTCTCATTATTATTTGATCCATAGGCTATCCGAGCACTATCGATCTGTTCTTCTTCTGTGGTATCTTGGAACAGTACATATCTCGGTGCCAGTATGGGCTTGGCATGTGTAACAGTAATTGAAGTAATGGAGCTAAAGGGATACTTGCCTCCCATCATTTCGAGAAGTTTCTTTTCCATTTGAGAAAATACTGAGTCTTTTTTGTTGATGGTTTTCGTCTTACCTTTTAGTTGAAAACCTTTTTGAATGAGTATTTCAATAAAATCCAGGCAAACTAGTTCTTTGGATTTAATATTTCTGACGGTTTGAGGGGAAGCATTATTGTCAATGATGACCGTATCACTCTGGTAGTGTTTGAAAATTTCTTTGGGAGAGACATTGGGTTGATCATCACAGGTGGTTGCTAACCAGCAAAGGACGCTTCTGTCAAGATATGTCAGGATATCATCAGTTAGAATCATAATAGATTTTATAGAATTATGCAATCAGCTTTTCTCGGCGAAAGCCTTGAATTGGTCCATCCACTTCTGAGTTTGCTTCTTGAAAATACTGGGCATAAGGAAGGCCATCGTTTTCATTATAAAGCCATTCATCTCGAGATATTCCAGCTCTGACCGCCATCTGGTACTTTCTGGACCTAGAACATCAAAGTAATTGTGCATCGTGTTCTTACCGAAATCCCCTTCATAAGTACCGTGAAATTCTTCGGGTGGATTTCTTTTGGTCACAGTCTCCAGCATATCCATTTTTTTACCTCTTATATCGTATCTGATGGTGCTCTGAGCACCTGCTTTTCCTAGTGTGCCTGAGCTATGCTTGAGCGATATGAATCCATCTTGCCAATGTTGCAGATTATCTGGATTATCAAATAAATGGACGACGTCATCACGATTCTTGGCGATGACTACGGAGCAAGTAAATTTCATAATGCTGTGTTTTTGGGTCTAAATTTGCTTTATAGCCCTCTTATACGGTACTTTACTGCGATTTTCACGTCACAATGACTATACACTAATCTAAAATATTCAATAAGAATGGCAACTAACTTATTAGAGTCCCTAAAATCAACGGTAGGGATGGATCTGGCTGAGCATTCAGCGACTTTTTTCAATGAAGAACCGTCTAATACTCGATCTGCCGTAAATGGCACTTTCGGAGCATTATTGGCAGGTATGATACAACGTGTCTCTTATGACAAAGGGGCCAAAGACCTCCATAAGATATTAATGAAGGAAGATGTGAGAGAGTATGACATAGAAGACATATTCACAAGAAGCCCACAGACGGTTAATGGTATGGTCAATAGAGGTACACATTTTGTACCGAGTATCTATCCTGGTAGACAGAGAGAGGCTACTAATGTCATAGCTGAGGATTCTAAGATCAAAAAATTGACTTCTTCCAAAATGATGAAAGTCTGTTCTCCACTCATGTTGAATAGCTTGGCCAAGCACGTACAAGAGAACAAGCTGGATGTCAATGGGTTGAAAAGTTACCTCAATGGGATGAAAGGTGATGTCAAATCATCGGTACCTTCCAAGTTCTTTGATGAGGCAGAGTTGTCCGCTTTTGGATGGACCAGAAAAGCCATCGTCAAGGAAGAGCCAAAGCCAAAGAAGGTAAAGGCGCCCAAGGTCAAGAAGGTCAAAGAGGTCGTCGTAGAGCCAGTAGTGGAGCAGCCTGTCGAGGATGTCGGGAGGGCAGCAACAGGAGGAATGAGCTTATTGAAATGGCTATTGCCTTTATTGTTGATAATAGGACTGTTGTGGTTTCTAGTGGGAAGAGGATGTAGTGGTGTGGCAACCAAGCCTACAGCGGCTTACGTACCTCCTGCAAAGGTGGAGGCGATAGAGAATGTAACTCAAGCAGTCGCTGCACCAGTCAAGAATTTATTCGGTTCTGTAAATGAAGCGGCTAAGTCGGCATTGAGTAGCATCAGTTTTGCTGCTGGATCTGCTGGAGATCAGATGATTAAATTCATCGATGGGGGAGCTACTGGAGATGCGAGATTCAGATTCAAGAATTTGAACTTTGCCTCGGGCTCGGCCAATATTGATGGTTCCACTGGTGTGGAGGTGGATAATATGGCTGCTGTATTAAAAGCTTATGATGATGTGAAAGTCACGATAGAGGGCTTTACGGATAGTAAAGGAAATCCTCAATCCAATCAGACGCTGTCCCAACAGAGAGCAGATGCAGTCAAGAACAGACTGGTAGCTGCAGGTATTTCTGGTGACAGATTAATGACCAAGGGATTCGGTGCAGCTGACCCCATAGCGGATAACGAAACGGCTGAGGGTAGAGCTCAGAACAGAAGAATAGAGGTTGTTGTAGCCAAGTAAGGCCGATAACTTTCAGACTAATCATAAAAGCAAAAGCAGATCATCTTTTAGATGGTCTGCTTTTTTTATATATTTAAACAGTTGAATTCTACAGACTATCGATATTATTTGATCATATAACAACTTTTAGTCATGGCAAAAAAGAAGAAAACTGAAAAAGTCTTAGTCAAAGTTCTTAAGAATGAGGCCTGGAAAAAAGTAAAAACTAATGGTAATACCAAGAAGATGAATTACCACGTCTCCTCCTCAGGTAGAATCAAAAGTGTAGACAAAAACACTAAAAATGAACATCTCATCAAAGGCACTTACACCAAAGGCGGCTATCATCAATTCAATATCAAACTGGAAGATGAAGCACGACAAACCTTCTATGTTCACAGAGAAGTCGCCAAGTTGTTTCTGGGTAAAAAGAAAAAGGGACAAGAATTTGTCTGTCATAAAGACGGCAAGAAGAATAACAATAAACTAAAAAATCTGATGTGGGCCACTAGAGAAGAGTGGTCTGCACTACACAAGAAACTCGGCACCTATGCCAATAGGGAATACTCAGGCACCTATAATTCCAAACTCACTGAAACCAAAGTCCGAGCCATCAAGAAGAGCCTGAAGGCCGGCAGAAAAACCAAGACTGCCATCGCTAACAAGTATGGCATATCCATCACTCAGGTGAATAGGATAGCCTCAGGGGAGAATTGGGGGCGGGTTAAGATATGAGGCTGTAAAATCTTTAAGATGGACAAGATTTGTGCAGAGTTACAATCTAACCTTGTAGCAGATTAACTACTGTAACTAAGATTCAAGACAGAATCTTGAATTTTAAAAAGCGACGTAGGCGGCAACTCGTAATTGCTAAGCTACAGCCTACGCCAAACAGGTCGACAACTGGATCAAAGAGCACGAGGACAGAGCAGGTAATTGTCTGTAGTCCCTAATCCAAGTCATGGTCAGGTCACAGTGAACATACCTGATTATATACTTGCATCCAGTCTCATTATTACTGACCTTGTAGGAACTAGTTACTATGAAGCAAGTGATTTATCCTCATCCATTCAAATAGAACTGGATGGGTCTGGAATCTATCTTGTTCAAGTAAAATATAAAGATGGGACATATGCAATTGAAAAATTTATTGTCATTGAGTAAAATATTTGCAGCACTAATCTTGTTGAGCATCGGCAATTGTGCCGATGCTCAATCTAGTAAAGCAGACTATGTCTGGTTGAGTGGATATAATTCGGTAGGTCTTGAAGACGGCAATGATAATTTCTATTTCGATTTTAAAAAAGGATCAACTCCTAAAGGTCTGAAAGGAATTATACCGTTATCATTCGCTGGCAGCAATGCTTCTATCTGTGATGATAATGGAAATTTGTTGTTATACACCAATGGCTTCATATCGCAGATTCCACACATACGATAATAGAAAATGGAAGTGGAATCAATGAAGGTATCTGGATAGAAATGATAAAGGATACTTGTGATGATTATCCTGGTAGTCAAGATATTTTAATCCTAGAATACCCGACAGACACGTATAATATAATACACAAAAAAATTGAAATAGAAGATGAATTTTTTCTAAGGAAGTTATTATATACCAAAGTAGAGGAGATTGGCACAGAAGAAAAAATGATAGTTACTCAGAAGAATTTTAATATTAGTGATTCTCTGAATTTTCTGGCTAGTTATTTAACTGCTATTACGAAAGAAAATGGACAGGGATGGTGGATCATACAGCCATTAAGTTTGAAATCGGAAATTGCAATATTCTCTCTAGGTGATAGTGGTCTGGAACTATCATCCATACATAGAATACCATTGACTTTCTCAATTAATTCTGAAGCATCTGGTTCAGCTAAATTTTCTCCAAATGGAAATCACTTGGCAATATTTAATCCTTATGATGAATTGTTGTTGATGGATTTCGATAGGAACACAGGTCTCTTATCGAACCCACAACAGCTCAGTTTAACAAATACACCAAGCAGTATGATTAGCGGAGGTTCTACTGAATGGTCATCACATTCGAGATTTTTATATGTCTGTGCATTTGAAGATTTGTGGCAAGTGGACACCTGGGAAAATGATCTAGCAGATGGAGTAATACATATAGACTCATACAACGGTACTCAAAATCCTTTTACTACAAGATTCTTCAGAATGGCACTTGCACCGGATTGTCGTATCTATATGAATAGTTTTAATGGCTCTTACAGCTATCACGTCATCAATAAGCCGAATGAAAAAAGGCAAAGACTGTGACTTCGTCCAGCAAGGTGTTCAGTTGCCATACGCTTCCAGTAATGGCACGTTGCCTAACTTCCCCCGCTACCGTGTTGATGAGGAGGACAAGTGTGATCCTACTATTACTTCTATCTTTGGAGAAGACATCTTCTGGCGTAGAGATTTGGTTGCTTATCCTAATCCAGTGGTAGACCAGCTTAATGTAGAGTTGCCAGATGGTGAGAAAGGGCGGTTATATGTATTCGATTCAGCAGGACAATTGTTGTGGCAGAGTAAAGAGACTTATATAGGATCAGAAGTGCAACTGGATATGTCTGGGTATGCTACAGGGACTTATAGTGTGGAGTTTGTGCCAGAGGAGAATAAAGAGCGGCAGTTGTGGACGTCGTGGGTGGTTAAGGTTGAGTAGGATGACGGACTAGTCTTACTTTTAAGTCAGATTAGAGTGACTAAATGTCACTCTAAAAGGCAGGAACCGTAACAGCAGTTTCGGCTTAGAGTAGGTTTTTTTTCTTCGAATCCGCTGTATATCATAAATATGATGGCTAGATTCATTACTCTAGACACGTGTTGCATTAACAAAATTAAACACGTATTTTTGAAAGAAAGGACTTATTATGAACACAAAGTTGACCTTGACGATAGAAAAAGAAGTAATTAAAGAGGCTAAAGAATATGCAAAAGAGAAAGGTCAAAGTCTTTCGGACTTAGTCGAGAATTACTTTAAGCTTTTAACAAAAGATGAACGTAAAATAGCTGCTAAGCAATTGTCTCCCAGAATTAAAAGGCTGAGGGGAATATTAAAGGCGGACAAAAATTATGATTATAAAGAGACCTTAGAAAAAGAACTAAGCAAGAAGTATGAAGCGTAAAGTTTTTGTAGATTCTGATGTAGTGATAGACTTCTTTACTGATCGTGAGCCTTTTGCAAATCCAGCTAGTAGAGTCTTTGAGCTAAATGAATTGGGCCATATTCAAATCTATATTTCAGCGGTTAGCTTGAATAATATTTACTACATAGTCCGTAAACAATTAGGTCATAAAAAGACAATTCCAATTATTGAAGAACTAGTTGAAATAGCGGAAATAGTTGGTACAAATAAAAAGGAAATAGTTCAAGCTCTTAAGAACGACTTTAAGGACTTTGAGGACTCCATACAATATTCATCTGCTCTTACGATTAAAGGACTGGAAGCAATAATTGCTAGAAACACCAAACACTTTGTAAATTCATCTATTGCAGTATTTACCTCAGAGAACTATTTAAAAACGATGAGTGACAGGAGTTAGGGCAGCAGTCCATATTTCAATCTATGCATAGACTTTAGCGACGGACTATTTTGATTTTTAGTAAATACTTCATAAGGATTAACTACTCCACCTCCAGCACCTCCTTCCCATCCCCTGCTTCCACAGCCATCATAGGATAATTCTCAGTTGCAAACTGGCACCACTTACATTTCTGATCTGTACAGGTAGTGTCAAACTTGTAAGACTTTATGGCTTCAAAAGTTTCTACTATTTGAGTGCCTACCGTCTGTAGATCTTCTGACGTGATGAGCACTTCCTTGGTAACAAATTTCTTGGAATATTGATCTGGTTCCAGGTATTGAACTTTTCCGGCGACCATATTCCAGTTGTGCTTCTTGTCGCTGTCCAGCAATAATTTATAGAATACCAGTTGTCTCCAGTAGTCACCACCGATGTCTTCTGGCTTGTCGCTTTTTCTTTTGATTTTTTCAGGTTTCTGCTTGCCGGTCTTGTAATCCACCACATTGACATGGTCCTTGTGGATTTCTACTTTATCCAGCACCCCTTTCAGAGGGATGCCTTTGTACTGAGCATTATTGATCGGTGTTTCTATGCCGTAATTAGGCACTTGTAGCCAAGCTTCCAGTTGTTCCTTGTGGAGATCCTTCAGGATGATCTTGCCATAATCCAGATAGTTCTCGAATTCTTCATCTGTGAAGTGAGAGCGATAGCCTTTTAGTTTTTCTTCATAAAGAAACTCAAGCTTTGAAGCGGATTGATGTTCGGGGTCTCTTATCTTATTGAAGAAAGCTTGCAAGGTGTCGTGTATGGCACTACCGAATCCTGAGGAGGCATTTCTAGCGCCAGGTACACGGAGTATGGCCTCAAAGTAAAAGGTGATGGGGCACCTCAGGTATTTGTTGAGATGGGTGACAGATAGTTTGTAGCCCTTCATCCAGGCATCTATCAGATCTTTATCTATGAGTGGCAACTTCTGTTGCTTACGATGAAGTAGCTGATAATAGAACTGAGCGATGGTGTCTTCCTCTACGGCTACGCTGTCTTTGACATCTTCATCGTCTTGTCTTATTTCGGTAACGAACTTTGAGACGCTTAGGTCTTTGTCAGTTTCGTTTTTGTCGGAGTAGGTGATGAAGAGTTCTTTTTCTGCCCGCGTAATGGCCACATAGAAGAGCCTGCGCTCATCTTCATCATTGGTCTCGGTGTCTCCATTCAAAGTATCTGGAAAGGAGTACTGCCCCCAATTACCTTTTTTATTATCCCATATATTCTTAGTACAGCCTAACATATAGACTGTATGGAATTCCAAGCCTTTGGCAGAGTGTGCCGTTATGAGATTAACGCCATCTTCTGAGGAAATTATTTTGTTGATGGGAAGAGGGATTCTGTTTTCTTCCATCTTGACGATCATCGCCAGTAAGTTTTTAAGATCCAACTTTGGATTCTTAGCTGTCTCATTTTTGATGAGGTCAAAGAAAGTACTGATGACTTGCAAATTCCAGGCTCTGTTGGCCCCTGACATGATATGGTCGAGTACGCCACCCTCATTGATCACTTGCTCAAAAGTATTCTGTAAAGTTTGCACAGAAGATTCTGTAATCCAAGTGTCCAGCATCGCAGAAACTATGAGGACAGCTTCAGGATTTTTTAAGTTGAGACTGCTTAGAATATCTTTATCAGCAATGACCTCTCGCCATTTGGTTGCTTCATTTTCTATTGCTCTTTTCTTGCAGTGCAGCGCGATCTTACCCAGGTCCAGAGAGTCTATTCCAAAGTACTGATAATGCAGTATCTCGAAAAGACGATGCTGGCCAGAGCCATACCTGTTATATTCTTCACTGAGATAACTTAGTATTTGTATCAGATTCTTTATGAGAGGCAAATCCAGAATATTCACCTTACGACGGATATTGATCGGGATGTTTTTCTTTTCTAGTACCGTGACCAGATCTGAGACTTGACTGTGATTCCGATAGATGACAGCAACCTTATTGAGCAGGGAAGGATTATTCAGATGGATGTCTTCCATTTGCTTGGCGATGTAAGCATATTCAGCAGAAATTTTATCAAAGCTTAGAATCTTAGGTCGGGTCTGATCTTTACTGTACTTACCTTTGGCGATCAGTTCTTTGGAGAGGTTTTCTATTTTGCTGATTAGTCTTTCTGTATTATTTTCTATCAGCGTCTTACTCTTGTCGAGTATGAGTTGATTGGATCTGTAGTTGTCTTTGAGGACGATGACGTGTGGATTGTGTTTGTCTTTGAAGTCAACGATATTATCAAGGTTTGCACCTTGAAATTTATAGATGGCCTGATCATCGTCACCCACCACAAAAATATTGGCTTGATCTTCCCAGAACGATATCAACGCTTCGAGTAAGTCATTTTGTGCTCCATTGGTATCTTGGAATTCATCTACGAGAAAGTACTGATAGCGCTCTTGGTAAGAAGATAAGAGATGATCATTTTTTTGAAATTCTTGAAGCACCCATAAGATCATGTCATTAAAATCGTAGCGTTCCTTGACGTCCATCATTTGTTTGAATTTATCAAACTCATTGGCTGCTAATTTCAGCTTGCCATACTTCTCTACATCGATGTCATAGAGGTCATCTCTGAAGTCACCCTTGGAAAACACTTCTTTGGTAACCTTATGCTTGGCTCTGTTGCTCTTGGCTAGGTATTCTCCTTTTTCTTTTTTTTCTTCCAGGAAAGTATCGACTCTATCATGAATATCTTGAGCGGTAAGATTTTCTTTCTTCATCAACTCAAAAAGATGCTTGAGCTTAGGCGCATCTGAGTATCGGCCGTATTTGTAACGCTTTAATTTATGGCCACTGGGAAAGCTGTCTATCAGTTCTCTGAATACATCTATGGATTCCAATTCTGTGATCGGCTCCAGTTTTCTGTAATCGCCGAAGATGTCCATATTCTCCTGAATCACCTGATTGCAGAAACCATGGAAGGTCTGGATATGTACCTTATGCGCATCTGGCCCAATGAATTGCACGAGTCTGTTCCGCATGGCAATCACGGCAGCATCGGTAAAGGTCAGGCATAGGATATTGTGGGGGGCCACATCTTGCTCAATGAGGATCTTACCTATTCTGATGGCGAGAATCTGTGTCTTGCCGGTACCGGGGCCAGCATTGACCAGTACGGGGCCTTCTATGCGGTCTACGGCTTCTCGCTGCTCAGCATTGAGGGCAGAGTAGGCTTTCCGGAAGCGTTGCTGATAGCTGAGCTTGGGGCTTTTGATTACTTGGGATTTTGCAGGCGTGGGGCTGGCACTATCTTGCTGCGAAGGTGTTGAGGTAGTTGTGGAGAAAAGGTCAGGTTGGTCTGGCATATCGATATAATTATTAAGCTCTTAGTATGTTAGACCCTAAAAGTAAAAAGCTCAATGCAGTCTGGCTGCATCCTAGTCATATGGATTCCCAGGCTTTTATCCACAAATAAGACTATCTGTTTTCATACCGTTATATAAATCGAGAATACCACTGAAACAAGTTAGTTAATGAAATTGTCTCATTTAGCTTTTAGCTTTCCTTAAGATTTTTTCTTCGCAAATAGGAAAAGCGAATCTTATTAACATTCTCTTTTTAAGATATTAGTTCTCGTTAATTCTGAGTTAACTGATTGATAATCAGTTAACTAATCTCTTTAATTGTTCGTCCTTGCAGCAATAGTCAGTCCACATCGGACTACTGGCCGCAGGGTCAGCTCACACTTTAAAACTGGAATTTATGAGAACCAGAAACTACTTTACCCTCTGCGCAATATTGCTGCTGTTCGGAACAGCCTGTGAAGCCCAACGGAGAGGATTGTCGCAGAACCAATACACTAGTACCTACTACAGTAATGATGTACGGTACAGCTCCTACAGTTACAATGATGACAGGTACGGTACTTATGAGGATTATGCTTATGTCTACGACCGATATTATAACCGTATGAGTCGCGTCGATCGGAGATGTTTTAATGCGCTTATGGAAAGACTTGACAAGCGTAAGCGAAGAGCTTGGAGAGATGGACGCTTGAGTCGTTATGACAGAGACAGGATCAGAAGTGTGGAAATCGACATAGAAGATCTCATCGCCAAGTATGCTTATGACCGACGCAGACGTTCAAGAACTTATAGATCAGTTTGTAGATAGATAACTACTTTTTACAAATGGTTTTTGAGCGAGGGAGGCCTCGCTCTTTTTTACTGTTTAGAATATTTTTCCATTATTTGTCCCTTTAGAGCTTTCATTAATTTTCCTTGGAATCAGATGGAATCATAAAATTGTGCTTGATAAATGATCTGCACTTTTGCAATGCCCAAAAGTGACCAAAACTCTAGTTATTTGAAGGCTTACTTAAGTTCCAAAAAAACTATATGAGACGATGATAAATTCAGAATTATTAAGCCTACGAGTTTCTTGCAAATTTTGTCTCACTGATTTTCCGTAGTCAACGTTTTGGTACACTATTCTAATAAACTTATGGGTCGGCTCACAAACAACACTTGCCATCCGCAAATGCTCCCTCCCGCTGTGAAAAATTTGTATCTCGTCATTAGGACAATGCTAAAAATAGTAGACACTGTTAACCTTAAAAGAACTGTTGTTATTTAAAGAACGACTCCCTATTGATTCCAAAGATACTAGACTACACTCGATATGAAAAAATGTCCAATTGATTCCTTCGTTAACTAGCCACATTCACCACTGAACCACTGAACTAACCTTAATAAAAATCAAAAATCAAAAATCTCAAAACCACTTCCATACCTCAAAATTCTTAATAATTACCAGTAACACTATAACTATCAAACCACGATAGGCCCACTTATTAGCACCTTTCCACTTGGACATATTTCTAGAGGCCAGGTATCCACCTATGGCTTGCCCTACAGCTAGCGCTGCTCCGGCTTTCCACATGATCATACCATTGAGATGGAATATGACGACTATCACAACTGAGTAGATGGCAACAATGGCAATTTTCAAACCATTACCATAGATTAGATCATACTTGCTCATCATTACAACGATCAATAGAAATACGACCCCAAAACCAGCTTGTATGAAACCAGCATAGATCCCTATCAGAAAATAGAGAGGTACTGTCAGCCAAGGTGAAGTGATGGCTTTGTCCATATCTGGACTGATGAATTTTTTAGGGTTAAGTATGAGTACTATGAAAATGGGTATCAGCAGATATTTGAAGGCCTGTTTGAAGCCGTCAGCATCGAGCTGCGTAGCTAGGAATACGCCGACCATTGCCCCTAGGAATACTGTGAGTATGATCCACTTGCCCTTTGCCAAATCTATCTTGCCATTCTTATAGAAAGTCAGAGCGCTCACAGAACTACTGGCAAGCACATTTACTCTATTGGTGGCATTGGCCAAGTGTCCAGGAATACCGAGCACATCCATATATATCGCCAAGGTTATAATAGAACCAAATCCTGCCATGGCATTCAATATGCCAGCAAAGAATCCTCCTATAAGGGAGATTATGATTTCTGTTGTTCCCATGTGGTCGTCAGATAGCAAATAGATGCTAGGACGAAGAAAAGATAAAAACCTATACTGAAGGTTCTTTCCATTGGGTTTTCTGCCATACCTGCTAGCAGGATGATGAGAATCAAACTTGCCAGATAAGCATCCATTCTTCGCCGAAAATGAAGAACTGGTCCCAATATCGCTACCATATAAGCTATAAGACCCATTATTCCTGTCGCCGCTAAGCAGAATAGATATTGATTGTGTGGGAAGTGATCAAGGTCCTTATTATGGAATTGTTGGTAATATTGTTTGCAAGCTGCTTTTAGATCGCCTATTCCTATGCCGAGTAAAGGCTGCTCCTTGAATATTTCCCAACCCGCCTTGAGAGAATAGATCCTTTCGGAGTCAGAGTAGGTGAGCCCTTTGTCTTGACGGTATTGCTTAAAATCCCATTGCACATAGTCCATCTTTTTTTTAAGACTTGGTATGAAATTAATACTCAGTAAAGGGATGATGAAGAAAGCGGCTAAGAGTCCAGCGATGACACCATACTTTTTCTTTCTCAGAAAATGCATCCCCAGTAATAAGATGGCACTCAGGTAGAATACCACCAGGCCACTCCTTACGGTCAATATATGTAAGAAGATGATGAGGAAAATGGCGAGTAATAAAAAAGTGCTTTGGGTGCCGAGGGCGATAACTTTTTTGGGTTCTAGATAGATGAACAGACTCACGAGGGCAGCATAAGCAACATAGAGACTGAATTCAGTATGATCTACTGGTGTGGCTATGGCACTGCCACGGCCGATGGCAGCATTCACACTCTCAAAATTCATCAAATAATTAGCCAGTACCCCTAGAGAAACTAAGCTCACAATGATGGTAAATCCAGCCAAATAGGTCCGATATCGCTTACTGAAATGTATTCTCAAGGTGTAGAACACCATTGGTAAAACCAGAAAAGGCAACTTCTTGGTTACGAAGGCACCCCACTCTGTGAGGTCAGTGCTATTGAGTCCTGATAACAGTGTTACAAGAAAAATCAACACAGGAAAGAGGAAAGAATTAAGGCTAGCGCTCTTTATGTGGGTCTCTTTATTTTTTATAACGTGAACAATGGCTGTCACTGTGAGTACCCCCATACCGATGGCCAGGATGGCTTTGGATGCTACCAGACCTATGAAGTAGATGACCACGGCAAAGTCCGTCAACCCAGTCAGGCTGATGGCTGTAGAGCGATTTTGAGTCAGTTCCAGGTCTTGCATCACGAGCGAAAATAGTCAATTGAGTAAAAACTAAAACGTAAATTTACAGCCTTAGAATATGTAGAAAAGCAGAACGTGGAAGCATTTAACAAAATATCCGAGTTGCTGGAGGAGATCAAAACGGCTCAGCCCACTGATGCTGCCTCCCTGGAAGCCTTCAGAATCCGTTTCCTAGGTACCAAGAATATCATCAAGCCCCTCTTCGGAGAGATGAAATCCGTCCCCAACGAAAAGAAAAAAGAATTCGGTCAAGCGATGAATGCGCTTAAGGTCGCTGCAGAGGAAAAATTCTCAGTGCTCAAAGACCTGCAAGAAGTATCAGCCAGTAAGCTAGCCCAGGCTGATATGGATCTGAGTCTGCCGCCCGCTCCGACACCACAAGGTTCCAGGCACCCCGTCAGCATCGTGATGAATAGGATGATAGATATCTTTGAGAAGATCGGCTTTGTTGTGGCGGAAGAAAGAGAAATAGAAGATGACTGGCATAATTTCACTGCAATGAATACGCCGGAGGATCACCCGGCCCGTGATATGCAGGACACTTTTTATCTCAAGGATTCTACAGAATATCTTCTTAGGACACATACCTCTTCTGTTCAGGCCAGAGTGATGACCACGCAGGAACCACCCATCAGGATCATAGCGCCGGGTAGAGTCTATAGAAACGAAACCATCTCTGCGAGATCCCATTGCCAATTTCATCAGATAGAAGGTCTATACATAGATGAGCAAGTATCGTTTGCAGACATGAAACAAACGTTACTTTATTTTGCTAGAGAGATGTATGGTCCAGATACTGATATCAGATTACGACCTAGTTATTTTCCATTCACAGAGCCTAGCGCAGAAATGGATGTGTGGCTAGGCACTGATACAGCGACTACCAAGAAACTGACCAAAGGAACAGGCTGGCTCGAAGTCCTCGGTTGTGGTATGGTCGATCCTAATGTGCTCAAGAATTGTGGCATCGATACGGAAAAATATTCTGGCTACGCCTTCGGTATAGGCATAGAGAGAACAGCGATGCAGAACTACGGCATCAGCGACATCAGACTCTTGTTTGAAAATGATGTCCGCTTTCTCAAGCAATTCAGTTCTGTCATCTGATAACATCATAAATCATGAAGCCCTCCATACCTAAAGGCACTCGCGATTTTCTGCCAGCACAAGTCGCCAAGCGGAATTATATTTTTTCTGTAATTAAAAAAGCTTTTCAGACTTATGGCTATTTGCCCATAGAGACACCTGTCATGGAAAAGCTCTCTACCCTTATGGGCAAATATGGAGAAGAAGGTGACAAGTTACTTTTCAAAATATTAAACAACGGCGACTATCTCAAGAAAGCGGATCAGTCGGCCCTATCGGCAGGTGACTCATCCAAGTTGGTTGCTTCCATAGCGGATAGAGGACTTCGTTATGACCTCACAGTACCTTTTGCACGGTTCGTGACGATGCATCAGAATGATATTACTTTTCCATTCAAACGGTATCAGATACAGCAAGTATGGAGAGCCGATCGGCCGCAGAAAGGGCGGTACAGAGAATTCTATCAGTGTGATGCGGATGTAGTGGGCTCAGACAGCCTTATGTACGAGGCGGAACTGATGCAACTTTTTGATACGGTGTATGAGGAGCTGGGTATGAAGGTGACCATCAAGATCAATAACAGAAAAGTATTGTACGGACTTGCAGAAAGTCAAGGCATTGCAGACAAGTTCATGGAGATGACCATCTCCCTGGATAAACTGGATAAGATAGGCGCAGTAAAAGTTGTGGAAGAAATGGTGAAGCGTGGTATTGCTGAACCCAAAGCCAAAAAAATCTTGGAGCTGATGGAGGTGAAAGGCTTGTCAGAATTAGAGGGACACTTTCAGAATAGCGAGACAGGAATGAAAGGTATTGAGGAGCTTAGGACTTTTCATTCCTACATAGACAAGGCACCGACTCAGAACAAACTGGAATTTGACATATCACTGGCGAGAGGCTTGCATTATTATACGGGGTGCATTTTTGAGGTCGTGACAGATGAGGTGCAGATAGGCAGTATCGGTGGTGGTGGTCGTTATGATGATCTCACTGGCGTCTTCGGATTGAAAGGGGTTTCAGGTGTGGGTATTTCATTCGGGTTTGCAAGAATCTATGACGTGATGGAAGAGCTGAAGCTTTTTCCTGACGCTGTCACACAGACACTTGACGTGCTCATCCTTGCGATGGATGCAGAGGTGCATGAATCTGCTTTTGAGATTTTATCCAGCCTGCGCAGCAAAGGCATTAAGGCTGATCTCTATCCGAATGCCGCCAAGTTTAAAAAGCAAATGAAATATGCCAATGACCTCGGTGTGCCTCGAGTATTGATCATCGGATCTGAAGAGCAAGTCTCTGGTCTTTATTCGCTTAAGGATATGAATAGTGGAGAACAGCAAAAGTTGACTCTCGATAATCTCATAGAGCAATTGGCTACAGATCAGCAAGCAAATAAGCTCACATGAACAAGCTTAACTTGACTGACATACAAGAACGTCTGTGGGCGGGTACTATTACTGTATTGGAATTGTGTCAGGCCTACTTGGCTAGAGCCATAGAGATTTCAGATCATAATGCTTATGTCGAACTTTTTGAAACAGAGTTACTGGCTGCGGCCATACAGCTGGATAAGAAAATAAAAGAAGAACCAGAGAAACTCGGGCCACTTTTCGGTGCGGTAATATCCATCAAGGATAATCTCTGTTACAAGGATCATATAGTTTCAGCAGGTTCTAGAATGCTGGTGGACTATGTTTCCCCCTACAGTGCCACAACCGTAGAGCGCTTGCTGGCTGCTGATGCTTTGATCATCGGTCGGACAAATTGTGACGAATTTTCCATGGGATCCACTAGTGAGAGTTCTCATTATGGTCCTATAAAAAATGCACTTGATCCGGACAAGGTGCCAGGCGGTTCTTCTGGAGGTGGTGCGGTTGCAGTCGCTTTGCACAGTTGCTTGCTTTCCGTAGGCAGTGATACAGGCGGATCTGTGCGGCAGCCGGGCGCCTTTAATGGTGTACTGGCCTACAAGCCTTCTTATGGGGCTATCTCAAGATGGGGCTTGCTTGCCTATGGATCCTCACTGGATACCATAGGACTGATGGGTCATTCCATTACGGATATGCAATCGGTGATGAAAGTTATCGGTGGTCCAGATGCTTATGACAGCACGGCTATTACTGAGGTCCTTAGTTATTCTGTTACACAGCCAAAAGTTACTCCAGATCAGACCAAAATCGCTTATAGCTCTAGTTTGTTGAACCATGAGCTTGTCTCTGATTCTGTACGCCAGTCAGTGCAATCGCATTTAACAGAATTGGTTACTCGTGGATATGAGGTGGTGGATGTAGATTTGGATTTTGCTGATTATCTGGTGCCGTGTTACTACATACTTGCCACAGCAGAAGCTTCCTCTAATCTCAGTCGTTATGATGGTATACGATATGGTCATCGATCCGAAGCGGCGGTTACTGATTATAAAACGCTGATGAAAAAAAGTCGGAGTGAGGGTTTTGGGCTAGAAGTGCAGAAGCGGATTATGATGGGCACTTATGTGCTCAGTGAGGGATACTATGATGCTTACTATGGTAAGGCACTGGAAGTGAGGGCCATGATCATTGATGAGATGGAAAAACTATTTGCAAAAGCTAATTTTCTGATGCTACCGACGACGACGGTGGAGCCTTGGAATTTGGGAGAGAATACGGAGGATCCGTTGGCCCATTATTTTTCAGATTTATTTACGGTTTTGGCGAATATCTGTGGGATGCCAGCAATTTCTTATCCGATAGAGAATGCTAGAGCGGGAGGCTTGCCTATCGGGATGCAATTAATGTCTGCTCGCAAGCGGGATGGAAACTTGCTGTCTGTGGTGAGGCAGTTGGTTGAGTTGACTGACAATAATATCTAGTACACAGTATTAACCAAGTACAGGTCATCTAGCTAAACAAAAAAAACAGAAATTCTTTCTGCAGATCTCAGCTTTTTATTGTGCTTAGATAAGATCACTTTTATTGAATCAACGACTTTTCAACAAATTTTTTTCCATCCATTATGATATAATCAGGTAGATTCCTGCTGGATAATTTTCAACATCTATTTCAGAAATCTGATTTTGCATTGATAATCGTTCAAACATTTTTTTCCATACATAGTCTTTATTGCAATGGTGTAATCATTAGTTATACCTTTATTAATAACAAAAAGATCACCCATAGTTGGGTTTGGATATACTAATAACTCATCTACTGTAATTATTCCATCGTTCGAGGACAAGGACTCAGTGCTGGATACATCCTGAGTAAAAATTAATTAACATCGATATCATTCATTCACATTATTTCATTTGTGCGATCTGTGGTTTGAATGATGCTGATTTCTGTAACATTATCAGTGCCAGGGTTATGGAAATGAATAGAATTAAGAGGCACATTTGAAGGTCAAGGCCTTTAGGATTTCTAAGCAAATTGCTCCTTTGATTTTGACAACTATATGTCTTATTGGCATTTAGTCTGTTCTTTGGTCACCAAGACTGAAAATTAGTGCTTGCTCCGTATGGCGTTTAATTTAACTTCAGTTTCTTCGTAACAATTCAATGATAGGGTACGTTTCAGGTCTACCAAATTAGACTTAAGAGTTTTTTCGACGACTTCCATCAAGAAATCCCCATTAAGTTGAGTAGGTGTATTCAGATTCTATTGGTAAAGTGCACGACTTATCAATGAGGCTGAATTGGCATGGTAATTGAAATTCAGTGTAATACGTATTGCAAATAGATGTAATGTGTGAAGATTGATATTTTCAATTATCGTAAGTACATTTGCAAACCCAAATTTATACATATAAAAAAATCCATATGTATAAAACAATAATATTGTGGGTTTTAGAAGTAAAACCGCAGAAAATATCGTTGAAGAAACTGATTAGTGCACTTTATGCAAATTATTATCCCTATGAACAAATTATTAGCTGTCATCTCCCCAATGGCAGCGCTTATCTTACTACTAGGTCTTGCCTTACCCAAACAGGGTCTGGGGCATACCACCTCAGCTGCAGAAGCAGTATATGAGACCCCGATACCAAAGTATACCACAGAGGATATCAAGCACCGTCTGGGTAATATGTCCAGCGTCTTGGATATGCGTTATACACCAGAAGTCGGTAAACGTATCAAGGAGTACACCACTACCTACAGGGTTGCAGGTGAAAGAATTCTAGGCAAAGTAGATTTGTATTTTCCTCTTTTCGAATCAGAAATCCGCTACAGGAACTTGCCTGAAGAACTGAAGTATGTGGCTGTTGTGGAATCTCATCTGAACCCATTTGCCATGTCAAAGTCTGGCGCTGCTGGATTATGGCAATTCATTCCCAGCACGGCGAGAAATCACGGTCTGGTTATCAATGATCACATAGACGAAAGAAAGAATCCCATCAAGTCAACAAAAGCGGCCTTGGAATTCTTGTCTGAACTTTATGAAACCTTTGGAGATTGGACATTGGCCATAGCTGCCTATAATTGCGGGCCAGGTGGTGTGAGAAAGGCTATGAGGCGCAGTGGAAAGAAAGACTATTGGGGTCTAAGGCATCACTTGCCCAAGGAAACTCAAAAGTACGTTCCTAGAATAATTGCTGCGATATACCTGATGCAATACTATGATGAGCATAAGCTGGTGCCTACACCAGTGGATGACCACATCAAGTATACGATGACCATCAATGATGGCAAAGGACATAAGTTCAGCATCTTGGCGCAGAGATTGGGGATCAGCTATAATGATCTGAAGACCTTGAACAGTCAGTTCACGACGAATCACTTTCCGAAGAACGAAGGCCAAGTAGCGTTGGTCATTCCGATGGATAAGTATGAGATATATCTGGAGCAATATGATCCAGAAGCTTTCCGAGAGATACTTGCAGAAAGACGTGCAGACTCACTGGAGGAGGTCCTAAAAGCTCAGCGAGCTGTAGAGTTGCAAGAATTGGAACCCATAGCCAGAATAAGATACCAACGTATCCGCCATAAGCGGGTCAAGAAGATATACTATACCAAGTTTAGTTAAGTATAGTTTAGTTTTGAACAGAACACATTTGAGAAGGTCATGCTTATGGCCTTCTTTTTTTATGTCCTCAAATGAATATGCTGAGCTTCGAATCTTTTTCCAGCCTTGGAAGTCGATGATGTGTTCATGTGTTCAGATATTTAAATCATTGGATCTCTGCCATTGATAATGTCTTGGAAATTGTTAAAACTGATACAGTCGCTAAATGTTGGAATCCGTCAAAGTAGTTGCCAAGTGCAACTTTGCCAGTTCTAATTAACTTCAAAGCAAAACTTGCTAGACCAATTGCAATCGAACCTGAACTCAATAAAGGGCTGATGATTTCTAATTTCCCTGCTACACTGAATATCATCCCCATCACAAAGATTGCCAGGGCGGCCAGTTACCCATTCATTTGCCCACTGAGATCGGACCTTTGACTGCTGAGTAAACTAGGTGGTTATGGAGCGACTTTGATAAGGATGATGTAAAGTCTTTTATTTCTAAAGCATCCACATCCTTTGAATTCACTTATTTGGAATACCAAAACGGCCATAATGTCACTTACTTTTAAATTTAGATGCCAACATGGCACATAAATTTAAGTTAGATGGATATTTTGGCATAATAAAGCGATTGGTCCAGCTATTGATTAGGTATGATTGTAAATCTGATTCAATAACTTAAAATATACAATCATGAATTTTATAAGATTTAACAGACCAGTACCCGCTAATCCTTTGACTTCAGCCTTGGATGAATTTTTCCACAAGGGCTTGTCAGAATTGTCAGGGAGTAACTTTTCATTCAATAAGCCTTCTGTCAATATAATAGAAGAAGACGATACCTTTCAGGTGCAACTCGCAGCACCCGGACTGAAGAAGGAGGATTTTGAGATCAAGATCGATAAAGATCAACTGATTGTCAAAGTCAGTCAGAAACAGGAGGTGGAAAAATCAGAGGGGGAAAAGGATGATGGACCTAAGTACAGAAGAAGAGAGTTCAATTATAATGCTTTCTCCAGATCTTTTCATCTGCCAGAAACAATCAACTCTGATGAAATAGCAGCAGCTTATGAGGATGGCGTCCTGAAGATCACCTTGCACAAGAAAGAGGAGGCCAAAGAGAAAGAGCCAAGGATGATTGCGATTAGCTAATTGTGAATTTGAATGAGTATAAAAAAAGGCAGTCGATCATCGACTGCCTTTTTACGTTGTGGTTGAGTTTTTATCTTCTAACCCATACTGAAGTGGAAGTCAGTTGTGTCGAACTGGTAAATCCATCTCCAGATTGATCTATGGTCTGATCTTGGGAGAAGGTCAATTGTCCATCGCTGTCGATTGCATAATTTGCTTCTGAAGGACCTGAAAAATCAGACATCATCACACCGTCTAGTTCCAACTCGAAAAAGCTTCCGCTGACCATAATCACACTGCCATCTACTGTGTAGTCGCCAGAACCAGAAACATTACTATAATTAGTAGAAGTTTCAGGAATTGAACCAACACTATTCTCACCTGTGGTGGTAATCGTGTAATTACCAGAGGTTGTGAAATTACCGCCATTCAAGTCAAGGTCATAATTCATATTGCTGCCATCCACTCTGAATGTGGTTGTAAAAGGGTCGGACCCTGCAACAGTGGTTGTTCCTATTATTGTTGCATTAAATGAAATAGCAGTCCACTCACCATCTACGTCTGCTGGTGTCGCTGAGTTGTTGTCGTCATTTCCGCAAGAAGCCAGAATAAAGATGGCGAAGCTGAAGAATAGAATTGATTTTAAGTTTTTCACGATTGCTTTGTTTTTGATGAGGTTGCAATATATGAAGGAAATATATAATATGTATTCCTGCACTCACCTTGCAAAGACTTGTATATTGCAAGCGAAGTTTATGAAGGATTATTATTCACTTTTAGGTATTGACACCAGCGCTACTAAAGACGACGTTAAGAAAAATTATCGGCTCTTAGCCACTAAGTTTCATCCTGACAAGAATAGCGATCCAGCAGCCGCAACTAAGTTCATAGCCATTACCGAAGCCTATGATGTACTCAGCAAAAGTAAAAGCAGAGCGCAATATGATCTGGCGCGATGGCAAGGTTTGAAACAAGCCAAAGAAGCTAGAGATACTTTTGAGACTGTCGTGCCGCCTCGTGTGAGTCTGAGAACAAGGAGGAATGAGGAACAGCGCATAAGAGGGATGGCCTATCAGAAGCTTAAAAGAGTTACTCAGAAAAAAATTCAATTGGTGGTAGAAAGTTCACGGATTGTCAGTCGTTATACCTTTCATATACTTGGACTTGCTTTATTCTTGGTCATTGGTTATTCAGTGTTGGGAAATGTTCCTACTGCTTTGAATAACGGCCTGTCTGACATAATAGGCATCTGCATTTACCTTATGATTATTGGAGGCTTGCTTTTTTTGATAATTAAAAGTGCCATCTTGAATTTTAAAAAAGACATAGAGGCTTTTTCGGTTTTTTACAAGTTGACTCAACGTAAAGCGGCAAGCTATACTTTATTCATTTTGATTCTGAGTATAGTTGCTTTATGGATCCTGTCTCGTTGAAAGTGTAGCGAGCTGATTTTTTGAGGAGATAATTTGGCAGAGATTGTTGGCTTATTCCACAAGCTGCTTTATCTGTAAACGCAAGAGTAGGCTATCTTTTTTAAGATCAGAACTCACTACTTGTATGGAAGGTGACGTCTGGGTGATTATCTTCTGCCATCTTAAGCGTCCAGGCTGATTCTGCCAGGTATACCAACTTCTCATCTTTGTCTATGGCTAGATTTTTTCTTCTTCTTGCCTTTAATTCTTTGAGCACTTCTTTGTCATCGGTACTGACCCAGCAGGCTTTGTGCATGGATACAGGCTCATAAGTGCATTTGGCACCGTACTCGTGTTCCAGTCTATATTGTATGACATCGAATTGCAGCGCTCCTACTGTGCCGATGATTTTTCTGTTGGAATCCAACTTGGTGAAGACTTGTGCGACGCCTTCGTCCATAAGCTGATCAATACCTTTGTTGAGTTGTTTGCTCTTCATGGGGTCGGCATTATTGATGTATCGGAATTGCTCAGGTGAGAAAGATGGTATGCCTTTGAAAGTCAATATTTCTCCAGTCGTCAAGGCGTCACCTATTTTGAAATTACCAGAATCATATAATCCCACGATGTCACCAGGGTAGGCTGCATCTACAATATTTTTTTTGGCAGCCATGAACATGGTGGGGTTGGAGAATTTCATTTTTTTATCGTTACGGACATGATAGTAATTTGTATTCCGCTCAAAGGTGCCTGAGCAAATACGCATGAATGCTATCCTGTCTCGGTGCTTGGGATCCATATTAGCATGGATTTTAAAGACAAAACCGGTAAAGTTTTCTTCGTCAGGTTGGATGATTCTTTCTTCTGTTTCTCTAGCCAAAGGTTGGGGCGCAATGTCAACAAAACAATCCAGCATTTCCTTGACACCGAAGTTATTAATGGCACTACCGAAAAACACAGGATTCAATTTTCCTTGCTCATAGGCTTCTTGGTTCAGTGGTGGGTACACTTCTCTTATCGTGTTGATTTCTTCTCTCAGCTCCTTGGCTGCGGCTTCTCCTATCATGCTATCCAAGCTAGGATCATTGACATCAGAAAACTCAATTGTGTCTTCTTCAGTTTGCTTACCGTGAGCAGAAAATAATCTGATGTTGCCTTTGTAAATATTATAGACGCCTTGAAATCGCTGACCCATCCCAATAGGCCAGGTCAGTGGGCAGGCCTTCATACCCAGCTTGGTCTCGATGTCATCCAGCAGATCAAATCCATCCAAGCCCTCTCTGTCCATCTTATTGATAAAGACGATCATGGGTGTACTACGAGTTCTACAGACGCCTACGAGTTTTTCTGTCTGTGCCTCCACGCCTTTTGCGACATCTATGACAACAATGGCACTATCCACGGCAGTCAGCGTTCTGTAAGTGTCTTCTGCAAAGTCCTTGTGACCTGGTGTATCAAGAATATTGATTTTTTTATCCCTGTACTCAAAGGCCATTACAGAGGTCGCAACAGAGATCCCTCTCTGTCGTTCTATGTCCATGAAATCTGAGGTGGCGCTTTTCTTGATCTTATTGGATTTTACTGCTCCAGCTACTTGTATGGCACCACCGAATAACAGGAGTTTCTCAGTCAGGGTGGTCTTACCGGCATCTGGGTGGGATATGATCCCAAAGGTCTTTCTCTTTTCTATCTCTGCTTTTAAGCTCATCTCAGCTATGATTTTGGTCTGTAAAAGTATTAATACCTTGTGGATAACTGGTATTCAATTATTCACATATGAAGCAAGTACTGCTTTTACTTTTATTGCTGGTTCTGAGTGTGGTGCTCTACAGGTGGGGGAGAAGCCTGTATATGCCCGTAGTAAACAAGCTCAAGCCCAAATTGACAGTAAAACAGGTGCACGATAACCTATCTGAAGTTGTCTGGAAGAGGTTGAGTCCTTCCTTGCAAAAAGCGGGTATGCGGAACTGGCCGAGAGAGCTTTGTTATGTTGCTTTCAAAGAGGAAAGGGTATTGGAAGTCTATGGTAGACTAAAAGAGACTGACCTATGGACTTTCATTAAGAGCTATCCTTTTACGGCCAGCAGCGGCGCGATAGGGCCCAAGCTCAAAGAAGGAGATCGACAGATTCCTGAAGGCATATATGAAGTGGAGTACTTGAATCCTAATAGTAGTTTTTATCTATCTATGAAAATCAATTACCCTAATGCTTTTGATCGTGCTAAGGGTGAAGCCGATGGAAGGACCGATCTAGGTTCTGATATTTTCATTCACGGCAAAGCGGTCACAGTGGGTTGCATACCAGTAGGGGATGAGGCTATAGAAGAGTTATTCTTGCTGACAGCTCAGTTACCGAGTAAATCTCATAGGGTTATTATTGCACCGCACGATTTCAGACAGAAGCCCGAATATCCTGAAGTTCCTGATGTTGCTTGGTCCGATGAGGTCTATGATAAGTTGACGGAAGAACTAAAGTTGTACGCAAAATGATAAAATCGTTGATAGGATTTATTTTCATGACCTCTTCTGATGTTCTTAATAGACCCATAAGTTCAGTGCCAATATTCCTCAGTGTATTGAAGACCGAATTTTGTCAAGTTATACTCTACGCGAGGCGGCACTTCAGGGTAGGCTTTACGCTTAACGATCATTGCAGTTTCAAGTTTTTTGAGCGTGGAGGATAGCATTCAAGCCCCTTTAATAAAGGCTTTGCAATCAATAAGCTATTATTGAGATTTAAATTTGGACTAGTATTCGCAAGAGTGGATGGAATGAAAATGGGGATAGGGTTTTTTCAGAAAAGCAATAGCGAAATACGTATCACCACATCCTCTTATGGGCAAGACTCATTTCGCAAGATGGTATATTGAAAAGTCTGGCATACAGAGCATCACCTTAACCTAATGAATCAGTATAACGGTGTCTAAGTGGCGCCTTAGGTAATGATCTGAATTGGATTAAGAGAGGACCCATATCGTGCTTTTGCATAATAGAACTGCCTTATGGAAGTTGTGATTGTCGTAACTTTGTGTAGATGGATTGGAAATCTGCCCTTCTTGGATTTAAGTCGTATTTGATATTGGAAAGAGCCTTGTCTCCTAACAGTATAGAGTCTTATACCAGTGATGTAAGCCGATTAGTCCAATATCTGAATCTTGAAGGTATCACTGCTGGCCCGCTGGACTTGTCTAGAGTCGAGATAGAACAATTCATCAGGTACATATCAGAGCTTGGTCTTGGCGCCAGGACACAAGCCCGTATGCTCTCTGGCATAAAGGCTTTCTTTAAATTTCTACTCGTAGAAGATATGCTCTATGATGATCCTACCGCTCTACTCGAGGGCCCTAAGCTCAGTAGGAAAATACCTGAAGTGCTTTCCATAGCAGAAGTGAATATGATCCTCGATGCCATAGATCTCAGTAATCCCCAAGGGCATAGAAATAGAGCTATGCTAGAGACCTTGTATGCCTGTGGTCTCAGGGTATCTGAATTGATCACCCTGAAAATTTCAGAATTTTATCCTGAAGAGGGTTACATCAAAGTAACAGGCAAAGGCAATAAAGAAAGAATAGTTCCGATGGGTGAGACGGCTATCAAACAGAACTTGATTTACCTGGAGAATTATCGAAGTCATCAGACAATTAAGCCCGATAGCGAAGATCATTTTTATCTGAATAGACGCGGACGTTACTTGACACGAGTGATGATTTTCACTTTGATCAAGAAGTTAGCAGCGGTGGCTGGAATCTCAAAAAATGTAAGTCCCCATACTTTCAGGCACTCTTTTGCCACGCATCTGGTCAATGGTGGAGCAGACCTCAGAGCCGTGCAGCAAATGTTAGGCCATGAATCAATTACAACCACAGAGATTTATACTCATATAGATGTAGGTTACCTCAGAGATACGATATTGCGTTTTCATCCAAGAAATAGAGTCGCAAGTAATGGTTGATCAGATTAGGTGTTGGTTTGTTTGGTTTTTTATTTCTAGCCTATTGATGCTTTCTTGTGCACAAATAGGTACGCCGCAAGGTGGGCCAAAAGATGAAGCGGCACCAGTTATGGACCTAGCAAATTCTACCCCGGGCGAACAAGTTTTTTTTGAAGAAAGAAAAATCAAATTGACCTTCGACGAGTGGATACAATTAAGTAATCCGTCCAAAGAAGTTTTTGTGTCTCCGCCTCTCGATTATCCACCCAAGATTTCTTCCAGAGGTAAGACTCTTACTTTTGAGTTTTCTGATGAGGAAGTCTTGAAAGAAAACACAACTTACCAGATAAATTTTGGTAAAGCTGTCAAAGATCTACGAGCTGGTAATGAAATTGAGAATCTTGTTTTTTTATTTTCCACGGGAGAGACCATCGATCAATTACAACTCACTGGCTCGGTGCAAGATGGTATGTCGGGCAAGCCTGTAAGTGATGTGGTCGTGATGTTGTATGACAATCTAAGCGATAGCTGCTTCACGACTATCAAGCCACTTTATCTGACACGGACGGATAAAGAGGGCTTGTTTGAGTTGAAGAACCTAAGAGCAGATACTTTTCAGATTTTTGCATTGAAAGATGAGAACGTCAGCTATACTTATGACGTGCCCACAGAGCTGGTTGGGTTTCATGATAGTCTCATAGTTCTTACAGATTCCATTTACGAGAAAATAGTTTTTGATCTATTTGATGAAGCCGATGCGCCGAGATTTATTCAAGCTAAGCAAACTTATCAAGGATTGATCGATATCATGTATCAGCCGCCACCTGAGGATTATACAATGGAATTCCTTGGACCTGCACCAGATCGATACTTTACAGAAGTTAGTGGAGATACCATTAAATTATGGCATAATAGTCAGGCAGATTCACTTAGACTAGTCATTAATTCTTCAGAAGTGAATGACACTGTACAGATCAAGAAGAGTAAAAAGAATATGGCGGATAACAAACTGGTTCTGGTCAGTAAATCCTTGAAAGCCTTGTCCGATGACACCTTTAGGACAGAATGGAATTTGCCGCTGGATAGTTTGGATTTGGATCTGATCAAGTTGAGTGATACAATGCAAAATTTTCCCTTTACGGATTATGGAATAGAAGACAGAGAGTTTTGGTTTAGGGCTAAGCTCGCCCCGGCAGCACAATATACTTTGAGTATGGACAGCTTGGCTTTGAGGGCCTGGTCAGGGCAGAGGAATGTGGATAGCTTGGGATTTGCCGTAACAACTTTGGACCCTGAGAGATTTGGAAATATCATGCTGACCATTTCAGAGCAGGATACCTTCAGTTACTTGATGGACGTGAAATCTGGAGAAAGGATAGTAAATAGTTATGTCCTGGACGGGGTGCAGATGATAACAATGCCAGAGCTGGAGGCCGGCAAGTATGTTTTGAAGCTTACACAAGATAGGAATGGGGATGGCAGGTGGACAGCAGGGAGTATAAAGGAAAAAAGAAAGCCTGAAACAATCAAAGAACTTACCTTAGAGGAATTGAAAGCGGGATGGGATTTAGAAGCAACAGTGGACATACAAGAAATATTCAATGCAGCTAAAAGCAACTAATCTAGTAAAGAAATATGGTCTAAGGACTGTGGTGAACTCTGTAAGCATCAATGTGAACCAGGGAGAGATAGTCGGTCTGCTAGGCCCTAATGGCGCAGGCAAGACGACAACGTTCTATATGGTAGTTGGATTTGTGAAGCCTGATGGTGGGACAGTTTTATTGGATGACGATCCGCTCACATCCTTGCCCATGTATAAGCGGGCTAGAAAGGGGATAGGGTATTTGCCTCAGGAGCCATCTGTTTTCAGAAAGTTATCAGTGGAAGATAATATAAAGGCGATACTGGAAATGACCAAGCTCAGTAAGAGTGAACAGAGTGAGCGATTGGAGTCATTGATAGATGAGTTCGGGCTACATAAGGTAAGAAAGAACATCGGTGATTCTCTCAGTGGTGGCGAGCGAAGGCGGACTGAAATAGCTAGAGCCTTGGCTTCATCACCCAGTTTCATCTTGCTGGATGAGCCCTTTGCTGGGATAGATCCTATTGCGGTGGAAGACATACAGGTGATTGTTGCTAAATTGAAACAAAAGAATATAGGTATACTGATCACTGATCATAATGTTCAAGAAACGCTATCTATTACGGATAGGGCATATCTGATGTTTGAAGGCAAGATTTTGATGTCGGGAACGGCAGAGGAGCTCGCGGCTGACGAAACGGTGAAGCGAGTTTATCTTGGTAAGAATTTCGAATTGAAAAGAAAACATGTATTGCCAGATGAATAGCAAGAAGATTTTCTTTTGGTTGGCTTTCAGTTTAGCTCTGAGCTCTTGTGGGGAGTACGCAGTGCTGGAAGTTCAAAAAGATTGCAAGCGGGTGGCTGATTCTCTTTTTCGAGCTCATAAAGATTCCTTGTTAATTAAGTTCAATAAGGAATGCGCTACTCAAGGCCCAGTCTACTATCAAGAGGCATTAGACTCTCTGACTGAAGCTAGAATCAGAGATATAAAAAACCTGATAGAGAAATGAAGACTTTAATTCCTGTATTCTTTGTAGCTGTTTTTCTCTCAGTCCTGTCTTGCGCACCTGATCTGCCAGATAAGAAAGAATTAATAGAAGAAATTTACAGCGCCAGAGTCGACCAGGCCAGGATTCAGAAGGATGCCGATTGTCGTCAGAAGCAACTCGAGAAAGCGGAGGCAAAAGTGGATAGTATACTCCATTCTCTGCTGAATGCAGATCTGCATGATACATTAAATTTTCCTTCCCGCCCGCTCAAGCCCCACAAGCCGGATCATATCATCGGTACGGTGGAGAAGTTCGAGGTGGAACAGTGAGATATATTAATTAGACGATGCTATCAGGTCTATAACTAGTGCTGTTATAAGGTATTTAGCCAGTAAGCAAGCCACAGATCAATCCTGCTTTCGCTTGTTTTATATCTTTTTTAAATTCTGCTTTATTGTACTAAGTTCTGTCCAATATTATTAGGCATTCGACATCGGCAATCAAGGCTATCACTCTTAAAGCAATGAAAACGATCCATCCTAAATTGAAATGTGGCAAGTAGGGCTATTCCAAGAATTAAGCTTACTAAAGGAGATTATTCCCAGCCACATTCCTGTCAGAACTTTTTCACACTTCCTAAATGTGCTTTGCCATTCTTTTCACAATTTTTATTCAAATAATTATAAGCCTTCTATAGCCTTCGCCAAATCGCTTTTCTCAGAAGAGCTTTTCTCTTGTTCATAAGAATCATCTTCGTCAGTTATACACGTACTCATATTGTGTAATTCTATTAACTTCACCTTACCTTATAGAATTTAAAACACATACTATGAATAGGCTTATCATCTTGATTCTCTGTTTTTTTTCAATATCCATTGCTGGTTTCAGCCAATCCAAGGTTATGACTCCAGAACAACTCATTGAGCTAAACAGGGTTTCTGCCTTGGGTCTGACTCAGGACGGAAAGCAGATATTTTATAAGACCTCTACTTTCGACCTGGAATCCAATGAAAGAACAAGTAAAACATTTTCCATAGCAGTGAATGGAGGAAAACCGACACCAATAGCTGAGGTCGGAGATCTAGTCAGAGATGAAAACATTTCGCCAGATGGGAAATGGAAACTAGTCACTAAAGAGGTGAAGCTTCAGAAGGTAAGTGGTCAGGATCATTATGATGACGTACCTGTTTCAGAGGTTTATATTTATGACGAACTCAACTACAGACACTGGGACACCTGGGAAGATGGTGCATAAAGCCATTTATTTGTGCAAGCCATAAATGATGCTGAAGAAAATGATGCTGAAGAGAGCGGAATAGACCTGCTGGAAGGCAGGCCCTATGATTGTCCTCAAAAACCATTTGGAGGAGATGAAGATTATATCTGGAGTCCCGATTCTAAAAAGGTTTTATATGTAACGAAAAAATTATCGGGTACTGAATATGCAGTCAGTACCAATTCTGACATTTATGAATATAATCTTGAAACAAAAGTAACGACCAATCTTACTGAAGACAATAAGGGCTATGATACTAATCCAATATTTTCTCCCTCAGGCACTCTTGCTTGGCTGCAAATGAAAAGAGATGGTTATGAATCTGATAAAAATGACATTATTGTAAGACTTCCTGGAGGGGATGTGAATCTTACTAAGGATTGGGATGGGACAGTCTATGGCTTTATCTGGAGTAAGGATGAATCTAAAATATATTTTAATGCGCCTGTGGGTGGCACCGTTCACGCCTTTGAAATTGATGTTCCTAAAGGCAATAAGTCGACATCAAAACCTAGACAAATTTCTTCTGGACAATTTGATGTCAATGGCATTATAGCTCAGAGTGGTCAGAATCTAATTGTTTATAGAAGAGATATGAATCATGCAACAGAGATTTATAACTTGAATATTGGTTCTGGTAAGATGAAACAGTTGTCTGATGGGAATAACAAAACTTATGCGGACATCAAAATGTCCAAGATTGAGAAGAGAATAGTCAGAACAACTGATGGAAAGGATATGACTACTTGGGTTATTTATCCGCCAGATTTTGATCCTGCTAAAAAATATCCGACTCTGCTCTATTGTCAAGGAGGTCCACAAGGCGCACTCTCACAATTCTATTCTTACAGATGGAATTTCCAACTGATGGCTGCAAATGGCTATATTATTGTAGCACCCAATAGAAGGGGTATGCCCGGCTATGGCGTGGAATGGAACGAGCAGATCTCTAAGGATTATGGTGGGCAAAACATGAATGACTACCTCTCTGCAATCGATGATGTTGCTAAAGAGCCTTACGTGGACAGAGACCGAATGGGCTGCATAGGTGCTAGTTATGGTGGTTACTCAGTTTTCTATTTGGCCTCTAGACATGAAGGCAGATTCAAGTCTTTTATTTCCCATGATGGTATTTTCAATTGGAGATCCATGTATGGTACGACGGAGGAAATGTTTTTTGTTAATTGGGATTTAGGTGGAGCTTATTGGGATAAAGGAAATGCGGCTGCCCAAAAATCTTACGATGAATTCAATCCTGTAAATTTCGTGGACAAGTGGGATACACCCATTATGATCATACAAGGAGGAAAGGATTATAGAGTGCCCATCGGACAAGGTCTAGAAGCTTTTCAAGCGGCACAATTGCAAGGCATAAAATCAAGGTTACTGTTTTTCCCAGAAGAAAACCACTGGGTGCTTTCTGCTCAGAATAGTCTAGTGTGGCAAAGGGAGTTTTATAAGTGGCTGGATGAGACTGTGAAGATTTAAAAAATTTCGATGGGTATAATCATCGCTCTTTCAAAGGGGTGTATGTCTACAAGTCAGGCGAATTTGAAGTATATGAAGTGTTTGTGTATGGAAATAAATCAGGTGAATTTCCAAAGGTAATCAGAAAGTTCAACGACTATGAAAGAAGTAATAACAACATACAGTACGATGAAAAATTGTGTAGGATATTTGTAATGCACTGGAGTAATTTCGACAGACATTTTGAGTGTATCTATGAGATCAGAGATGGGCAGCATTTGCTTCAAGAAGGAAAGATGATTAAGATGTAACATATCAGTTTGCAACTGAGCTGTTAAGGTTTTAAAGTAATGATGGTTTTAACTTCGTTGGTTTTAAGACGTATGAGGACGACTGAAATGAGCGGAGACTTATTTTTTATAAGCAAGGGCAGTAGTAAAATTGATGCTATTCAGAGGAAGCCTTTTTAAACTTAGCGATCCGCTTTATCACTTCTATCTTTCCCCTTGGGTTTCTGATCGAGATAAGCCGCCCGCATGATTTTATCAGTCCCAAAGCGTCTTCGAATATGATCCTTACGTTCCATCAGTGCGATGGCCTTGGCGGTGTCGTCGAAGATGCTGATCTGATAATTTCCACTGACCAGCCCGCTGTACTTAATGCCGATGAGTCTGATGAGTTGCCTACGCTCATTGAGACTTTCAAAAAGTTCCAATATGTGTCTGGTGAGCACGGTTTCATTGGCGGTGTAGGGTATGCGGCGTTGCTTGGTGTAGGTATTGAAGTCGGCGTGGCGGAGTTTTACGGTGACACAAGAAGTCAGTCTGTCTTTGCTCCTCAGCTCGAAGGCCAGTTGGTCGACCATTTTGAGCAACATGTTTTTCATATACTGCTGATTCAGGGTATCCTCTGTGAAGGTCCTTTCCTTGGACATGGATTTCTGTTCGCTGTAGGGGACGACAAGGCTGCGGTCTATGCCGTTGGCTTTTTCCCACAACTTGCGACCGGAATCTCCAAACTCTCTCTGGAGTAGGCGAACGGGCACTTCGCTGAGTACTTTTATTTTTCGTACTCCCATAAATGAGAGCTTCTTGTAAGTTTGCTTGCCTATGCCTGGAATTTTTCTGACTGAGAGGGGAGCGAGGAAGGCTTTTTCTGTGCCGTTGGGTATTTCTTGCGTACCATTGGGTTTGGATTCGCCGGTGCCGACTTTTGAGACCATCTTATTGGCAGATAAGCCAAAGGAGATGGGTAGGCCGGTTTCCATGATGATACGCTGTCGCAGCTCCTTGGACCAGCTGAAACAACCGAAGTAGCGATCCATCCCTGAGAGATCCAGATAGAACTCGTCTATCGAGGCTTTCTCATAAGCTGGAGCATCGTCTGCAATGACTTCTGTGACGAGCTTGGAGTAGTGGGAATAGCTATCCATGTCGCCCCGTAGAATGATGGCATCGGGACAGAGGTTGAGTGCCATCTTGATGGGCATCGCACTGTGTACGCCATACTTCCTGGCTTCGTAGCTGCAAGAGGCCACGACGCCACGCCTGCTGGTCCCCCCTATGATAAGCGGTTTGCCCAGGAACTTGCTGTTTTTGAGACATTCGACTGATACAAAAAAGGAGTCGAGATCCATATGGAGTATTGCACGTTCAAACAATGGGCTAGAGGTTTAAGTGATCAGTATGTCGAATAATACGACAGTTTCACAACGGATTAATCGTCAAATATACAGTTGTGAGTGCCCTTAGGCAAGTGGAAGAAACTAACAATGCAGAATTGCTGCACACAGCGTGGGCTTTAAGCGGTCATATCTGTGTGCCCACACAAAGTGCTCAGCTGTGTCAGTCCTCCGTTCAGGTCTAATATGATCGATGAAGTAGTCGAGTGCCCAGTCAAAGTCTAACATCTGAAGTCTCAGATCTAGAGTCTAGCATCTAAAAAATCCAAAAGTCTAAAAGCTAGAATTGGAATCTGAAACCACCTTGATCGAGTCTGGCTCCCCTAGTAGGCTTGTACTCGATAACCTGATTTTTAATGAGAAAGGATCTTATTTCGGTCTGCCAGTAGGAATGCCGATTCAATTGTTTTCTGACTTTCAGCTTGGGTTTTTTCTTTACGAGCTGCTTGGTGTAGGTCAGATATTCGGTTTTGAGATTATATTTTTCATGGAGAACCAGCAGTTTCTCGAAGTCTGATCTGCTCATTTTCTTGATCTTTCTGTAGAGGCCCCATCGATCTGCTGATTTAAAGAATTTTTTGAGATAGATCATATCAGCTCTTTCAGTTTCTGTAAGCTGCTGAGGGATAGCCACTGCGTCGATGGTCGGTGTAATCGTGACTAAGGTCTGGGTAAGCGGTATGAGATTGCCTAGCACAAGCAGGGCCAGGGTAAGTAAGAACTTGGACATAGTTAAATTCCTTGAGTGATTAACTTGATACGGAAGTCAGTATAGGAATATTTAGCCTTTGCAACGTAGGTATATTTTTGCATTAATGCTGCAAAACCTCTTTATAGCTGCTATCTGAGGGGTTTTCACTATTCTCAGAGATGTGTTTCAGGTGCGGCCCTTGGCCTTCTTAGCATCGATGAAGCTCTTGATAAAAGCAATAATTGCAATAGCACTGGTTGTGATCATGGCGATAACCCTATACATACTTGCACCACCACCTCTTTCGATCGTTCCAGGGAGCACCTTGCCCGCAAGCATGCCTAAAATGATCAAAGTCAAGACAACCGCAATATGAGCGACAGTTTTATTATTATTTCGAATACTATTAGTAAAGTATATGAGAATAGCACCAAAACCCAAGGGTATCAGAGCAGTAGGAGACCCACCTGATTTGTAGCCCCAGATACTCATGGCAATTAACATTACAGCATTAAGAAGATTGGCATTTCCAGCGTTCATCTGATCTACTTTATTAGGTTAGGACGCAAAGCTAAACATATATTGAAAATCATTATGTAAGCTTAGAAAAGCGAAGTACTTTGAGTAGGAAATTTTGTCGATTCATTAGGATTCCACATCTGTCCTAGTCTAAATAGCAGCCTAATGATATTAAACATTCAGTAAAGGCAGTTCTTGCAGAATAATATACGATTTTCTGTTTAGAATTTTTTGTTGAAAACTTTTGCACATCCTTTGTCAAAATCTTACTCAAAAGATATTGAATCCTCGTAATAGTCGTATATTATCCTTGGTTTCGGGGAGGTAGGCACTATCTTATAACTTTGTCGTTACCCGCTGTTAATACCCTAAAAATTGAGCAATCAACACCTCCCTATTTATGGTGAGATTGCTTCTGTTTACAGCTATTTATAATAACCCATACATTCATAATAATGGAAGTTCAAGAAGTTGGAACTAGTACCAAAGAATTAAAGAGCGAACTCAAAAAATATTTTGGTTTTGATGATTTCAAACTCAATCAAGAGCACATCATCAGAAGCATACTAAATGGCAAAGACACCTTTGTCATAATGCCGACAGGAGGCGGCAAATCCCTCTGCTACCAGTTGCCTGGACTCATGTTGCCAGGAACAGCGATTATCATATCTCCGCTCATTGCCTTGATGAAAAATCAAGTGGATTCCATCCGTGGATTTCTCAATGATAGATCTTCAGCACATTTTCTTAACTCTTCTCTGAACAAGACTCAGATGAAAGAGGTCAAGTCAGACATCGTCGCTGGAAAAACCAAGATGGTCTTCATAGCACCTGAGACATTGACCAAAGAGGAGAACATCATTTTCTTCAAGGAAGCTAATGTCTCTTTCATTGCAGTGGACGAAGCCCATTGCATCTCAGAATGGGGTCACGATTTCAGGCCGGATTATCGAAACATCAAGACGATGGTCAAGAACATTTCCACCGAGATTCCAGTCGTTGCGCTGACAGCAACAGCCACCCCCAAGGTCAAATCTGACATCATCAAGAACCTGGAAATGAAGAATACTGAAATCTTTGTTTCTTCATTCAACAGAGACAATCTCTACTATGAGATCAGGCCAAAGAAAAGTAAAGAGCAAGCTCAGAAGGAAATTGTCCAGTTTATAAAAGCACAGAACGGAGCGAGTGGTATCATCTATGTACAATCCAGAAAATCCACGGAAGAAATAGCTCAGGTATTGACACTGAATGGTATCAATGCTATGCCGTATCACGCTGGCTTGGATTCAAAGACGCGTAATAAGTCACAGGATGACTTCTTGATGGAAGACCTTGATGTCATAGTGGCTACGATTGCCTTTGGTATGGGTATAGACAAACCCGATGTGAGATTTGTCATACACTATGATATTCCTAAAAGCATCGAGAACTATTACCAAGAAACCGGTAGAGGTGGAAGAGATGGTCTGCCTGGACATTGTCTGGCTTTCTATTCTTATAAGGACATCATGAAGCTGGAGAAGTTTCTAAGGGATAAAGGCGTTGCAGAAAAAGAACTGGCAGGTCAGCTAATGGAAGAGATCATCGCTTATGCAGAGACAAGTTCCTGCAGAAGAAAATTCTTACTTCATTATTTCGGTGAGTTTTTTGCAGAAGAAGAGTGCAATAAAAATTGTGATAATTGTAAGCACCCTAGAGCCACTCAGGTCGTTACAGATGAGATGCATCAGGCTTTGTCTGTTGTCAAAGAGCTCAAAGAAAATTATGGTGTAAAGCTCATAGTGGATTTCATGATAGGTCGGAATTCCAAAGAAATCAAAACGGTCAAGTTCAATGAGAAAAAGAATTTTGGAGCAGGTAAGGAAAAAGGAGAATTGTTCTGGCATTCCATACTTAGACAAGCCATACTCAAGAATTACCTCTATAAGGAGATAGAACAGTATGGTCTGCTCAAAATGACTAAGGAAGGGAAGAGTTATCTGGATAACCCTGTAGAAATTGAGATTCCTCTCAATAGGGATTTCACTGTCGAAGATGCCAGTATCATGACAGGCAGCGCTGCTGGAGCGGCCCTGGATAAGGAACTATTGAGTATTCTGAAAGATCTCAGAAAGGCAGAGGGGAAGAGACTGAAATTACAACCATGGATAATTTTCTCTGAAGTTTCACTTCAGGATATGGCAACTTATTATCCGATCTCTCAGGAAGACATACTTAAGATTTCTGGTGTTAGCACTGGTAAGGCCAGAAAATTCGGCAAGCCATTTCTGGAAATCATCGCAGAGTATGTAGAGGAAAAGGATATCATAAGACCAGAAGATTTTGTAGTGAAGCAAGTCGCCAATAAGTCAAAGGCCAAAGTGACCATCATACAAGGGATCGACAGAAAATTGAGACTGGAGGATATGGCAGGTAGTCTAGGAATAGAAATGTCTGAGTTACTCACGGAGATGAATCACATAGTGAATTCAGGAACCAAGTTGGACATAACATATTATCTGGAAGAAAATCTGGATGAAGGGGTACTGGAAGATATTTTTGATTACTTCTCTGATGCAGAATCTGATTCCATAGAGCTTGCCGCCAAAGAGCTGGAAGAAGATGATATAAATCTCGAAGAGATACAGATGGTGAGAATAAAATTCATGTCAGAAATGGCTAACTAGGAACCACAACTATTGTGGAAATATTGATTCTTAACGGTCCTAATCTTAATCTGCTCGGCACTCGAGAACCAGAAATCTATGGGTCACAGACTATGGAAGATGTTGTTGCACAGTTAAGGAGGCAGTATGCTTCTCTTGACATCGCCTATTTCCAGACTAATCATGAAGGGGACATTATAGACAAGCTCCATGAAGTAGGATTCAGCTATACAGGTATCATTCTCAATGCAGGCGGCTATACTCATACTTCCATTTCTATACGCGATGCTATTTCCGCCATAACTACGCCTGTCATAGAAGTACATATTTCAGATCTCAGGAAGAGAGAAAAATTCAGACATCATTCTTATATGAAGGAGGTCTGTGTGCATCAGATAATAGGTAGGGGTGTTGCAGGATATGGAGAGGCGGTGGATTTTTTGTTGCGTTGAAAGTCAACATTGTATTTTTAAATCCCAGACAATCAAAGAAAAGCCCAGACATTCAACGAAAATTTCAATGCGATTTTTAATAGAAGATGCTTGATGATTCAGGAAATCACCATCTTTTTGAAAAAGGCTGTTTAGTTAATTCTTATTGCAGAGTAATTGTTTTTCTTGATTTGCAAGCTCTTGGTTTTTGATTAGATTTTAGTCACTTCTAAATACAATGTATCACTACTTACCCCTGTAAATATTCCTAGTCCGTTTATAATATTAGAGGGTGGTTCTTCTAATGAAAGCGTCGAATTGCCTGAACTTTCATACAATGCAGCATATTCGGGATTAACTCGAAAGACAATGATTTGGTAAGTGCCAAATTGCCTTAATTCTCGCTGAGTGCGGATAGCATAAAAATTGGAAACTTGAGGTTCTGTAATAAATTGTAACTGTCCTTCAAATTGGGCAATGTTTTCGTTCACATACTCTGGGTCAGTTTCTATATTCTGGATGAGTACATAATAATAATCTCCGCCTTCATTATTCCAACTCACTTCAACTGGATCAGGGATGGTAATGCCACCAGAAGGGAAAACTCCAACTTCTATTTTTTTCAATCTAACTTGGGTTCTGGAAATACTTGAAACATTATATTCAGGGACATAAGTCTCTGCCGAAATATTTTCTCCATTCCTTTCAAATTCCAATTGGTAATTTTTGCCGGCGTCAATAATGAGATTCGTATTCTGATAGTAACCATCTCCCATTGTCGTTAATTCAAATTGATTAATGTCGTCAGCTATCGATATATTCAAGTCATCAAGGGTGATAATCTCCTCTTCCAGCTGCCCATAAGAATTACTTTGAGTTACTCTCAAACTATCTACAGGATTTCCTGCAGATAAGTAACCCTCTACAATAGTTGTTTTTGTTGCCGTTTGCTCTATACTTTCTTGATTACAGCTAACAATCAGAAAAAGGTTTACTAGAAGAAAATATATTTTGAAAAAATTCATTTTAGATTTGTTTTAAGTACTTTGTAAATTAAGTTAGTTGAGATTTTAGGCTCTAGAATTTTTTTTCTAATAAAGGCACGCCCGGAGCCTAATCCCTAGAAGGGATTAAGGTGAGGACGGAACGCAGAGTAGAAGAAAAAGCCGAGTATAAAATCATCAGAAATTTATTTTACAAAGTATTATGATTATCGAAGAGTCCAATTGAAAAATAGACTTGGCGTGAAGCCTAATAATGAAACATTAGTTTCGAGCAGCTCTCTTCTATGACTTCATACTCATTGTACCAGGTGTTTTTTCTGTTATAAATATTGGTCAGAGAGAGTCCTGCACTAGCTTTGGCAGTTCCTAAATTAAAGTCATATGTTCCTGAAAAGTCTAGCCTATGATATTCATCAAATTGTAAAGCATTTTTATCACTTACTTCAAAGTATGCGAGAATATGTGGCTTATCATCTGCCCGGTGGTCGCATTCTCTCTCTAGGCTCATTGAAGAAACTAGAAATAGATTTGCCTCAAGACCAATTTCTTAGAATTCATAAATCGTATATCATTGCGAAATCCAAGGTTTCAACCTTAGAAGGAAATATGATACATATAGGTAAGGAGAAGATACCTATTGGGGCGAGTTATCGGGAGGCGGTTTTGAAGTTATTATTTTAACATACAGTTTCAGCCACTGCCACCTTAGTACTGATGTTAGACCCTATTTCTTGCCTTTACTGGATCAGGCCAGCGGATATCATAGATGCGCAGTCGCGTATGCTTGCCTATTGTATATTTTTTTCTTCTACCTGTTTTGGTAATTAACAAACCGACTGTAGCAATCAAGCCACCTATCAACGCTGGTGCTCCACTGATTTTCTTTTCACCTCCATCGGACAAATTCCCTAATGTGCCATAGACGATAATCCCTGCGCCAAAAGGTATGATGGCTCCCCCGATGATTTTTCCCCATTTACCTTTGGATTGTCTGACTCTGATGATATCATCGACTTTGACATAGCCACCTTCTTTCAGAATAATAAGACTGTCTTGAGGCATGATACTCTGGATTTTAGCCTTTCTCCAGTCGTCTGGAAACTCTTTGGTTTTAAATTGGATCTTATCTTCAGGATAATATCTATAATATTTACTGGTGAGGTCATCTTCCAGTTGTATGAAGATTTCAGCTTGGCCTGTACAGTCTATTGTGTGAGAGAGTAGAAGGCATAAAGTGATGTAGTTAAATGATTTTAGAAAGTTCATCCTCTAGTTTTTTCAAGAGTTTATTGACGCCTTTACTAATAACTGCAAAATCTTTGGGTTCTTGTTCAATGTAGATGAACATTAGGGAGATTTTCACATTTGTCGATGTTGCTTTTGCTTGTAGTGAGAGCTTATTGAGTCGATAAGCTTCTCTTGACCTTCTCTTGACCAGATTCCGATGAGGAGCAGATTTGATTTTTTTCTTGGGCACGACAACCCCGAATTTCAAGTAGGAGTCTGCTTCACCATTAGGATTATTTGATAAGGTTTCCACTACTGCCTGATCTGAAACAGGCGTAAGACCTTCCATACGGTAAATAACCTTGAACGGGTGAGAAAACAAAGACTTTCCTTGTGAGAATAGCAGATCTATGAGCTTTTTGCTCTTGAGCCTTTCTGCTTTCTTTAAGGTGAATTTCTGAGCCATTTCGATTTCCTTGGCCCAAAGTAATACAACTAAGATGTGATGTCAGGAGAAATCCTGACTTAATACTAGCCTGCTAAGGCTTATTTAGTATGCATTTCATCAGACACAGTGAGCTTGTGTCTTCCTTTGGCACGTCTATTAGCCAATACTTTACGACCATTCTTAGTCGACATTCTAGATCTGAAGCCATGCTTGTTGACTCTTTTTCTTCTTGAGGGTTGGAATGTACGTTTCATCGTAAGTTATATTTAAATCTGTGTAGTTCTTATTTAGAAAGTCCTCTTTTTTCCAAAAAGGATTGCAAATGTAGGCTAATTAGCCCTAAAGTTCAAACAGGATACTGACCATTTTCAGTCAGTATCAACCTCTATCATAGCTTAATTAACCATTCATGGTAACTAGGAACTCTTCATTGGTCATAGTTCCATTCATATGTTGTCTGAGGAAAGTCATTGCTTCGTCTGGCTTCATATCCGCTAAGTGCTTTCTCATTATCCTCATTCTGGAAATTATACCATCTTCCAAGAGTAATTCTTCTCTTCTAGTACTGGATTTAGTCAAGTCTATGGCAGGATACATCCTCTTATTTGCCAGTGATCTGTCCAGTTGTAGCTCCATGTTACCGGTACCCTTGAATTCCTCAAAGATGACTTCATCCATTTTGGATCCAGTCTCGGTAAGTGCTGTCGCCAGTATAGTCAATGAGCCGCCACCTTCTATGTTTCTTGCTGCTCCAAAGAATTTCTTAGGCTTCTGTAGCGCATTGGCTTCCACACCACCTGATAATACTTTACCAGAAGAAGGAGAAACAGTGTTATAGGCTCTTGCCAATCTTGTTATGGAATCCAGCAATATGATCACATCATGCTTGCTCTCCACCATACGCTTGGCTTTTTCTATTACAATATTGGCCACTCTCACGTGGTTTTCTGCGGGTTGGTCAAACGTAGAGGCGATAACCTCCGCATTGACACTTCTCTGCATATCTGTCACTTCCTCTGGTCGTTCATCTACCAGAAGGATGATCATGTAACATTCCGGGTGATTAGTTGCGATAGCGTTTGCAATATCTTTAAGTAAGAAAGTCTTACCAGTCTTAGGTTGTGCCACTATCAGACCTCTTTGCCCTTTTCCTATGGGTGTAAAAAGATCGATCATCCTGTTCCCATAGTCTTTGCCTTGTGGGTGAAGCGTCATTTTGAACTTCTCATCTGGGAATAGCGGCGTCAGATACTCAAAGGGTACTCTTTCTCTTGTTTTCTCTGGATCCAGACCATTGATCTTAGATACCTTGAGTAAGGCAAAGTACTTCTCACCTTCCTTAGGAGGTCTCACTGCGCCGACTACAGTATCACCAGTCTTGAGACCAAATAGCTTGATCTGAGAAGGTGAGACATACACGTCATCCGGACTAGTGAGATAATTATAATCTGCAGACCTCAAGAAGCCATAGCCATCTGACATCATCTCCAAGATCCCAGCCCCTTCTATGACTCCATCCATATCCACGTTGAATTTCTTCACGTTAGGATCTGCTTCTTTATGTTCTTTCTTGTTCTTGTTGCGATTATCACGACCTCTAGGTTCTCTTGGGGTCGGTCCATTGGAATCTCTAGGATCCCTTTCTCTTTTTTCTCGAGGCTTGTGTTCTTTCTTTTTCTCGTTATGAGCTGGTGCCTTGGCTACTTTTTCAGCAGATTCAGTTTTGCTGTCTGTCTTGGCTTTTACCTTTTCAGGAACTGGTTCTGATTTTTCTTTTTTAGCTGCGGGAGCTGGTTTTGCAGCTTTTTTAGGGGCAGCTTTTTTTGGAGCCCTAGGTTTTCTTACAGGTTTAGGCTCGTCTACAACAGCATCTGGTCCACTGACCACCGCTTGGTGATCCAGTATCTTGTAGATGAGGTCTTGTTTGCTGAGTCTTTTGTAGCTTTTGAGTTCGAGTTTCTCGGCTACTTCTTTTAGCTCTGGAACGAGCATTTCGTTAAGTTGAAGTATATCGTACATGGAGGGAATAAATAGTTAAATAACTAGTGTTATGCGATTAATAAGTGTAATCTTAAAACGTATGTGAAAATGTAAATGCGGGAAAAAGAAGATAATTAATCACGTGGAAAATAGGTTGTTACGTGATTGCGAGGCAAATATAGACTATTCGAGCATAATATGAAATATTAGGCCTGAATCATGGGTTCAGACGGCATTTTAGGACAGTTAAAAGCCGTTTGAGCATAGATTATTTACTTAAAACCAGATATTCTACTCTGTTGAAGTGAGTGGTTTGCAACAATTGCTTGACCTTGTTGACGATACCCATGCTGGCTGTTTGGTCTGCGACGAGTTTGACTTTCTGCGCTCCGTGGCTGTGCTGTCTTTCTTTAAGGGCGACTTCCAGTTGTTTAAGATCAGCATAGGGTTGAGCTTCTATTTGGTAATGGACTTGTTCATCTATGTGATGTATGAGAACTGGGAGTATCTCATCTCTATCGAGTAGCTCTGCATAGGAGACCGTCGGTACCGTGATCTGGTTCTGTGTATCCTTTTTCCTGAGTACAGTCACGACCATGAAGAAGAAAAGCAACATGAATATGATATCCGGCATGGAAGTCATTTGTATCTCTGGCAACTTTATGTTTTTATGCTTTCTGATCATAGGAGGTATTTAGTGAGATGAAGGAGAAACGTAATTCAACTTTGATGATTTAGCAACCTATCACAGCGGTCAGCCAAGTCAATCATAAATCCAAAATCAAAAAGTAGGAGTTTGATTCAGCTTATGAATTCTGCTTCCATGATCTTGATACCACAGACTTGATTGAGCCGAGTCAATTGTCTCCTGTTCAATTTTTCCAAGGGTGTATCAAAGAGCTGTATCGCTTTTTCGACCTTGGTTTGTTTGATAGCCTGCTTGATATGAGACAGCATTTCCAGATAGGTCTGGTACTCAGATTCTGGGTGCATTTTGATATTAATGATGGGTTTGAGTTGTTGGGAGACCATGTTTTTCAGATGCGTGGCGATGACTTTTGTTTTTTCAGTGGAAATAGGATTCTCTTCGATCATGATCTCATCGTGTTGATTGATGAGGATGGACAGCACCCTTTTTTCAGGTACTCTCTGAGCGGGGCCAGTCAAGAGAGGTGGTAAATGCATGGCGATAGCTTTTTCCCTTTGCAGGGTTGTGGCGACCATGAAGAAGATCAGGAGTAGAAAAGCGACATCGGCCATGGCGCCAGAGTTGAGGGTGGTTGTGGATTTTCGTTTGGATCTCATAAGCCTTCCTTTTGATAGTTTAGATGGGATATTGTGATGAAAGGGTGGGCGATAAGATGAATTTTAGGTCTTCTGTGGCGGTAACTCAGTGCAATACAATTTGCATTTAAATAAATATTCCAGCTAAGAGCCCCGTATTTACTGGATTCTTTTTATTTTTTATAAAAGTTCTGTATCAGGTTGAAACATTTACGAGGCTATGGGTAATAGTTAGATGACAGCGCGCCATTAAAGAATTTTTTTAAAATAACTTAAAATGAAAAATCAAACTTATCTCATCCTTGCGATCATGTTACTTCTAGGACTCAGTTCTTGTCAGAGAAATGAAGAATTCATAGAAACTGAAACAACTACAGAAAAAGTAGATATGAGCCTTAGAATAAACAATCGTTCGGTTCTTACTTCAGACTCCTTTGCAGCCTACTGTGAGGAGACTACTGATGGGTCTGAAAACACTACAATTCAATTTACCAATACTGGACTTAGAATTTCAGAACTGGAACAGCTCGACGAACTTGATCTAAACTTAGGAGAGTTCTTGATATTCTATATGGAATCAGATATAGACATAGTTCCAGAACCGATCGAACTGCACATTTTAGTAGCCTTTCTAGATTTGAATGATGGAAATGGTCCTACGTATGTCGTTACAGATATTATGGATCAGTCTACCTCTATTCTAGAATTTTCAGACGCTAGCGAATCATTAGTAGCAGGAACTTTTTCAGGAACAGTATATTTTGTGGACGATATAAATGACCCAGACTTTGACTTTGATGTTTCTAACATTAAAGAGTCAGCAGAGTTTGAAGTAACATTCTCATCTGACGAAATAGAAGTCTGCCCTTAATTAATAGGATCTATCAGAACAACAACATAAAGAGTGGGAGAGGCATTAAGCCTCTCCTATTCCAATGAAATGACAATGACAATATCTGACAATACCATAAGTAATGTAATCAAAGGAGATCAGCGATCTGCCAAGGAGATTTATAATCTCTGTCTCCCTTATGTTTATACGATCCTGATTCGATATAATGTAGACGACTCCTTAAAGAAAGATCTGCTTCAGGAAATTTTTTCTAATGTCTTCAAGTGTATCTCGAAGTTTGATTCTGCTCAAGGTCCATTCAAATTTTGGATGAGAAAAATTGCAATTAATCACATACTTAAGCATTTCAATAAAAAGAAACTTCATTTTGAAAATCTGGAGGATCATACACAGCAAAGCAATGGAGCAGCGCTGGCTGATTCTAAACTGAACATTGCAGACATTACTGCGGTACTCAGTAAAATGCCTCAATCAATGGCTTTGGTTTTCAATCTATTTGCCATAGAAGGATTTTCCAGCAAAGAAATATCAGAACAACTTAATATCAATCCAGCAACCGTAAGAACACAAGTAAGAAGAGGGAGAGAGTGGGCCAAGCAGGCGCTTTCTGAAGGTTATGGTAAAACTGAATTCAATGATAATAAAACTTCAACCCATGGATAAGTTCGACAAGAAACTCAAGGACATTCTGGATGAAGAAGTGATGACACCTCCATCAGATTTATTTGTTTGGGAGCAGATGGATATAGAGATTCCAGAAAAGAAACCTAGGAAGAAATGGTATTTGTTTTTCTTTATTGGACTGCTGATAGTCGGGACTATATTCTTTTCACAGAGATTTATGCAACTCAATAGAATCTCAACAGAAAATCGAGACCAGGAGAGTTCTTTAATCCAGAATGAACAATATAGGAACGCTTCGAATCAGAAAAAGAAAAGTGTAACAACATCGAATCAAGCAGAAGCTAATGAGACTATGGCTATGGATGACATCAAGTCATCAGCTGATACAGAGATCGCGGAACCTTCAAAATCAAAAAGCACTACGCGTAAACCTCTTGTATCAGATAAGGTACCTGAAGACATTGCTGAACAGTCTGAAAATGATAGCAAGAACACTGCTCAGATCATAGATTCAAATGTCTCCCAAGGCGCAGCTACCATACCACAACCATATAACAAAGCGACTCAAACTTTGACAATAGGGGCTTTTAATGACAAATCAGAATCTAAAGCAGATACTGATGTAGTCGATTCCCAGCTGATTAATAACACAGAAACCAAATCGAAATCTAGTGAGGGAACTCTAAGGAATCCAAATGAGAATTCTACTCTTCAAATCCTCAAAATCCCAATTCACATAAGTGACCAGATCATTAGCGAAAGCGTTTTTGATCCAGTAGGAATAAATGACAAGTTCATTATCGTATCTTCCTTGGTAGAGTACTCCGCATCGTCAGGGGAGATTATCACTAGTAAGAGGAAGTGGTTGATTGCACTGGAGGCTGGCTCAAATTATTCTCATTCAGAGTTTGTCTCCGTGCCGGAGACTGACTTAACCAGATTCAATAAAGGGCTTCAGAATTACTTTGGTCGGAGTACAGAGTTGCTGATAGGCCGACAAATCACTGACGGCTTGACTGTGTCTGCCGGCATAGGTTATTTCCAGTACAAGAGCCTCTTGAAAGATAGGATTTTATTGAGTTCAGAAGTTGACATTGAGACTCAATCACTAGTCCAGACGACAGTCAATACCTATAAGAGAGTCATCCATAATAACATTTCATCTGGATTCAATGTGCCTATTCGTGCTCAACTGAGACTTGCAGGTTCAGATAGATTTGATGTGGGAGTGCGCGCTGGGATGATTTGGAGTTTCAATTTGAACTCTGAAGGCGTCATACCGATTGAGGGTAATTTTGATACAGGTTTTGAAAGTTTTGAGAATATTTTCGATGGTTTATCTCCACCTCAGACTCAGCTCGGTGGAATGGCTGGACTATACTTAGGATTAAACTTAAATAGGAGCTTATCTATGAGTGCTAACATTGATTTTCAAAGAAATAAAGATTTCACTGAAGTGGATTTCGCTTATGCTGTGCCATGGATTATCCACCAGAAAGTAGGCATCTACTATAAGCTGTAATACACCTGTCACTATTAACTTACAAATTGTGAGTCTTTTGCTCCTTTGGTACTCTACTGCATTTGATTGGATAGCCCTTGAAATCCTAGCTATATTTGACCTTTGAAAAATAAAGCAAAATAGTATGCTACAAGTACCAAGGATCAGGGCAGACAAAGCCGCAGTAGCCGCTGCATTGGCCAAGAGAGGTTGGAACGCTGAGCGCCTCGCCGTGCTCGATGAAGTGATCAAGCTGGATGATGCCCGTAAAGCCATTCAGACAGAAAATGACGGTTACCTCTCAGAACGCAACAGTCTTTCCAAGGAGATAGGTCAGCTGATGAAAGCAGGCAAAAAAGATGATGCTGCTGCCATCAAGGCTAAGGTGGAAACACTGAAAACCAAGATCTCAGAAATAGAAGCCAAGATGTCCACCACCAGCAAGTCGCTGGAAGAACTCTTGCTCGACATCCCCAATGCCCCGCACCGCTCTGTCCCTGCTGGCCAATCCGAAGAGGATAATGAAGTGGCCAAACCCTGGAATGAAGCTTTGCCAGAGCTCGGCGCTGAGGCACTACCACACTGGGAGCTCGCCACCAAGTATAACATTCTGGATATGAAACTCGGGGTCAAGATCACTGGAGCGGGATTCCCAGTATTCAGAGGCAAAGGCTCCAGATTACAACGAGCTTTGATCAATTTCTTCCTGGATGAAGCCACGGCAGCAGGCTATGAGGAAATAGTACCACCTTTATTAGTCAATGAAGCCTCTGCCAGAGGTACTGGCCAATTACCTGACAAGGAAGGTCAGATGTATTATATGGAGAAGGATGACCTGTATCTGATCCCAACAGCAGAGGTGCCAGTGACCAATATTTACAGAAATGAAATCGTCAAGGAAAGTGATTTTCCCATCAAGTTAACGGGTTATACCCCTTGTTTCCGTAGAGAAGCAGGCTCCTATGGCGCGGATGTCAAAGGGCTGAACAGAGTCCACCAGTTCGATAAAGTGGAGATAGTCCAATTTGTACACCCAGACAACTCTTATGCGACTCTGGATACGATGGTGGCGCATGTGGAAGGATTATTAAAAAAGTTGGAACTCCCATACAGGATTTTGCGTTTATGTGGTGGTGACCTCGGTGCGACATCAGCATTGACTTACGATTTAGAGGTTTACTCCGCTGGACAAAAAAGGTGGCTAGAAGTCAGTTCAGTCTCTAATTTTGAGACTTTTCAGGCGAATAGGCTCAAGCTCCGATTCAAGGATAAGGACGGAAAGAAGCAATTGGCACATACCTTGAACGGCAGTGCTCTGGCTCTGGCAAGAATCATAGCGGCCTTACTGGAAAACAATCAGACACCAGAAGGGATCAAAGTGCCAGCAGTACTGCAGAAGTACACGGGTTTTGAAATGATAGATTGATAAACAAATTATATTCGAAGACTATTTACTAACTAAATAAGAAAAGCAATGATAGGTTATATGGCAATTCTGGGAGTTTTCACCGTAGCGGGGATGGTGCTCAGTGGCAAATTGAAATCTGTTTTTAACAAATACAGCCAGTATGGTACCAGTAGTGGTATGACAGGCAAAGAGGTGGCGGAAGCAATGCTGGCTCATTATAACATTTACGATGTGAAAATTGTAGCAGGTCAAGGTTCTCTCACAGATCATTATAATCCACAGACCAAGACCATCGCATTGAGTGAGCCGGTCTATGGCAGTAAGAGTATTTCTGCAGCAGCAGTTGCCGCACACGAATGCGGTCACGCCGTACAGCACGCGACGGCTTATGCAATGCTGGGTATGAGATCAAAGTTGGTCCCAATTGTTAATTTCTCTGCCAAGGCACAGCAATTCCTGATGATGGGCATGTTCATGGGTCTAGGTGCTGGATTTATCAACCCCATGTTGATGACAGGTATTCTCGCAGCAACTTTTGGGGTGACGGCACTTTTCAGCCTGGTGACTTTGCCAGTGGAATTTGATGCATCCAAGAGAGCTTTAGCATGGTTAGATGAGACAGGTACAGTACAAGGTGCTGAATATGATGGCGCTAAAGATGCTCTATGGTGGGCAGCAATGACTTATGTCAGTAGTGCCTTGATGGCCTTGGCGATGTTCTTGTTCTTTGCCTTGAGAATGGTAGGGTCAGATTAATCATAATTTTGTCTAATCAACGATATACAACAGTTCATAGGCTCAGGCTTATGGACTGTTTTTTGTTTTGTATATATCGAATTAGACACATAAACCTATGATGTTCGGCTATATAGGAATCATTGCCGTCACCTCCATATTGGGTATGGTGATTTCCAGAAAGCTCAAATTGAGCTTTTCCAAGTATGCGCAGATTCCCATCCAGACAGGTTTGTCAGGTAAGGAGATCGCTGAGGCGATGCTGAAGCAGCACGGAATAACTGATGTGAAAGTCGTTCCTAGAAAAGGCAATCTCACAGATCACTACAATCCACTGACCAAGACTATTGCTCTGAGCGAACCCGTCTACGGTCATAGAAGTATTTCGGCTGCAGCAGTTGCAGCTCATGAGTGCGGCCACGCTGTACAACATGCGACTAATTATAAAGCCATGTGGTTGCGTTCTGCCCTGGTGCCCATTATACAATTGTCGAGCAAAGTGCAGCAGGGTCTGTTCTTTGCAATGATTCTGGGTATAGGGGGTGATTTGTTTTCTAGTGAATTGGGCTTGGGAATATTGACGGCGACCTTTGGTGCTACAGCCTTATTTGCCCTAGTGACCTTGCCTGTGGAGTTCAATGCCTCTTCTCGTGCCATACAGTGGTTGGATGATACGGATGTCATTCAGGATGGTGCAGAAACGGCTGGTGCCGAGGATGGATTAAGGTGGGCGGCGATGACCTATGTGGCTCAGGCTTTTAGTGCAATGGTTATTTTCTTATATTTCGGTTACAATCTGTTAACAAAGAGAGGACAGAAAAAGTTAACCTGAAGGAGGGTCGGACAGATCTTCTGATTTTAAATTTTTAAATCAAATACAATTATGAGTGAACTGATAGATATGGCTATGCAAGAGGGCAGCTCTGCCATGAGCGATGCCATCGATCACTTAAAGGCAGAACTTTTGAAGGTGAGAACCGGAAAAGCCTCCACAGGAATAGTCAAAGACTTGCTGGTGGATTATTATGGTAACCCTACACCTCTGTCTCAAGTGGCCAACCTCGGAACACCAGATTCTAAAACCATATCCATACAAGCGTGGGAGAAATCCTTAATGCCTATTATTGAGCAAGCTATTTTTGCAGCTAATTTGGGTCTGACACCAATGAATGACGGGGAATTCATAAGGATTTCCATACCGCCTATGACAGAAGAACGTCGTATAGAAATGGTCAAGAGAGCTAAATCTCTCGGAGAAGAGGCCAAAGTGAGCCTCAGAAATTCCAGACAGAAAATCATGCAGACAATAAAGGATGAAGTCAAAGACGGCTTTCCTGAAGATGCCGGTAAGCATTCGGAGGCCAAGGTGGAAAGTATCGTGAAGGGCTTTGTGGATAATATCGGGAAGCTAGTGGATGCCAAGGAGATAGATATAATGAAGGTGTGAAAGATTAGACTTAACCTTCTGAAAGCGAAGTTCCAAAGAGCTTCGCTTTTTTTGTTGTTCTAGATTATCTTTATCCTAAAATATTTATGAACTTCCGATCAGTCTTATCCATTATACTGCTGATAACTGCAATTGGATGTAGTCCAAAAGTATTGCCAGAACTTACTGAAGATGAGCCCCAAACTTCTAATACTACGGTAGACATCACTCCCGTACTCATAGAGCAAGGCACTTCTTTTCTAGGCCCCTGCGAGCCATCCATCTGTATCAATCCTGTAGATGATAACCATATCGTTGCCGGATCTATACTCGATAAAGTCTATGTCTCCAAGGATGGGGGTAAAATCTGGACTAAGAATAGTATGCAATCCAGTTACGGTGTCTATGGTGACCCAGTCATCAGAGCTAATTATAAAGGAGAATTTTTCTATGCACACCTGTCCAATCCTGATGGCAAGGCCTATGAGAGCGATTCTTTCCTGGATAGGATAGTCATCCAGAAATCAGAAGATGGGGGATACACCTGGAGCGATGGCTCCTATACCTTACCGCGTTCACCTAAGGATCAAGACAAGCAGTGGTTGACAGTCGACCCCCGTGATAATACGGTTTACATTACCTGGACAGAGTTTGACTTGTATAACAGTAAGGATACTTCGGATTATTCTCGAATACTTTTTTCGAGATCTGACGACGATGGGGAGAGTTGGAGTGATCCATTAGTGCTCAGTCAATTCGAAGGGGATTGTCTGGATGATGATCAGACTACAGAAGGTGCCGTGCCTGATGTGGGGCCAGACGGGCAGGTATATGTGGCGTGGGCTTATGATGAGAAAATTTATTTTGACAAGTCGTATGATAAGGGAAGGACCTGGTTGGATGAGGATATTTTTGTTGTGGATCAGCGAGGGGGCTGGGTTTTTGATATTCCAGGACTTAACCGTTGCAATGGCATGCCCATAACCAGAGCGGATAGATCCAATGGTCCTCATCGCGGTGATATTTATGTCAACTATGCAGAGCAGGTGCCTGGCATGAATGATACTGAGATCTTACTGGTGAAATCTTCTGACGAAGGTCAGACTTGGTCAGCACCCATCAAGGTCAATGATGATGACTCAGGTCGTCATCAGTTCCTGACTTGGATGGATATTGATCAGAGTACTGGATATCTGTATGTGGTTTTCTATGATCGAAGAGCTCACGCGAATAATGAGACCGACGTTTACCTAGCAGTATCCAAGGATGGTGGTTTAAGTTTTGAAAACATCAAAATCAATGAGACTAGTTTTACGCCTAATAAGTTGACGTTTTTTGGTGACTACAATGATATCAGTGTTGTGAACGGAAAGGTGAGACCTATATGGACGCAGCAGGATGGATTTAAGCTAAGCGTCTGGACGGCTATTATGGATTTTAAATAACAAAATTAGCCAAGGATCTACTTTATGACACTCAAGCCATTTGCATCTATCAAGAGTAGTCTGGTGTTGTTAAGGTGAAAGTTAGTTGCAGATTTTTGGATTTTTTTTACCGTAGAAACATTAGAATCTTCAAGAAAATCTACTTGCAGATTATAACTTTTTATACTCTGATCTTGTAAGAATAGAACTTTGTTTTTTGCGAATTGCAACTGTTTTGAATTTAAGCGTATATTTTTTTGATGGACTCCGAATTCATCATAGACGGCAATTAAGTTGCCATTGCTCAAGAATCTTTGATTCTCGTAGGCATATAGGTCAGGCATCTCATCCACAAAGGCCCGGAGGGTTGGGTCTTGCTCATTGGAGCTTAAGAATATTTCTCCTCTTTCGTTAATTTTCAATAGACGCAAGTTGGCATTATCGAACAACCAGATGAAGTTATCTCTACCTACTGTCATTCCTGAAATATTATAAATTTCGAGGCTTTCCAAATCTAGACGTTTTATTTCTGACAAGGTATTTTCTAGTAGGACAATCTGATTATAGTCGCCATAGTAGACAAATAGTTTCTGTGGGTTGCTGACATTAAGGCTGGTAATATCTCCTAGACTTCTGATGGAGTATCTGAACAAGAGTTTGTAATCTGTATCATACTTCAATATTTCATTTCTAGAATTGACCAGGTAGATAAACCCTAATTTGTCTACTTCTAGAATTTTAAAATTTCCTGTAACCAGATAATCCACTTGAAAAGTCGAATCTTGCGCTGTTTCCTTTTGTGTGGAGCAGGCAGAGATAGCGAGGCTGTAGCCCATCATAAGCAGTGCCATTCTGAACCACAGTCGTATTGTCATTTTTGATAAGTTTTCAATTTTAATTCTTGTCCATCCCAGACAACATAACTATTGTAACTCAACCAATCTCCACAATTCAAGTACCTGGCTGAGCCATTACTGAGTAAATGGTCTATCATCAAGTGCCTATGACCAAATATGAAATAGTCATACGCTTTCGATTTTAGTTTTCTTTCGGCATATAGTACCAGCCATTCTTTCTCTGCACCCAGAAATTTCTTTTCTTCTGTCTGAGAATCTCTAGAGGTCTGGCTGAATTTTATCATCAGTCGTAAACCGAGATTCGGATGTAGCCTGGCAAACAGCCATTGATTTATTTTGTTTCTAAATACTTTCTTGATGAATTTATAACCGTAGTCAGCTGGTCCCAGCCCATCGCCATGGCCTAGCAGAAAAAGCTTCCCATCTATTTTTTTCTCTAGAGCTTGTCCATGTATATTAACGCCTATTTCTTTTTCTAGGTAATCAAACATCCACATGTCATGATTACCCGTGAATACATGAACGGGAATGCCACTATCTGTAAATTCAGCCAGTTTGGCTAGGAACCGTATGTGTCCTTTAGGGATGACTTCCTTGTACTCAAACCAGTAATCAAATATATCTCCGAGCAGGTATAGTTGTTTAGTCTCAACCTTGATAGAGTCCAGCCACTCTGTGAGTAGTACTTCTCTTTCCAGACTAGTGGTCTGAGCATCCAGGCCTAGATGAAAATCTGAGGCAAAGAATATTTTTTTTTCTGAGTAAGCTTCCAAGCTTAGGCTTCGACAAATCTTTGGTCAACTTCCATTTTGACACCACAGTTGCTACAGGTTCTGAGGCTTTCGGATGCGTAGTAGTCTTTGAACCTTGGTAAGAAATCCTTTTCAATATTGGTTAGTTTGAAATAGGATTCGTGCAGCTTGTTGTTGCAGTTGTCACAATACCACTGCAGACCATCCGTCTCGTCGCCTGTACGTTTCAGCTCTACGACTAAGCCAATACTACCTTCTGAGCGCATAGGCGAGTGCGGCACTTTAGCAGGGAGTAGGAACATTTCACCTTCCTTTATGGGTATGTCGACTGGTTTTCCATCTTCTTGAATCTTAACGACGATGTCTCCTTCTATCTGATAGAAGAGTTCTTCTGTTTCATTATAATGAAAATCTTTTCGAGCATTAGGCCCAGCGACAATCATAACGACATAGTCGCCAGCTTCTTTATATAGATTTCTGTTGCCTACGGGAGGCTTGAGTTCATGTCTGTTTTCATCTATCCATTTCTGGAGATTGAAAGGTCTTGCTATGGCCATGGTTTATTTTATTCTGATTTGAGGCAAGATAAGGATTATTGCTGTTTCTAGTGAAGCAATTCTGGGTAGGTTAGCACTGAATAGCACTTTTTTGTTATTATTAGATATATTTTAATTGAAACTTAAACTTATAAGTATGAATTGGTTCCTGTTAGCGATGAAAAAGTATGTTCAATTTGAGGGAAGATCCCGAAGAAAAGAGTACTGGTATTTTACACTATTTTATATGATAATCGTATATGGCTTAACTGGAATAGGAATGGCCACTGGGATAAATGCATTAGTGGTGGCAGCCACATTTCTGCCCCTGGTGTTTTTTCTGCCGTCTCTTGCGGTCGCTGTAAGAAGAATGCATGATGTCGGAAAAAGTGGATGGTTTTGCTTAATCCCTATTTATAATATTGTTTTGGCCTGTACTGATAGTCAGCCGGGTCCAAATCAATATGGACCTAATCCTAAGAATGCTGAACTGGAAGTACAAGACCACCTCGTGACTTAATAGGTCATCTAAATTCTTAATCACCTGCTAAGAATGATATAATCACTAAGTAGTGTGGTTAAGAATTTTATACTTTCTGTAGGTAGCGTTTTTATTTTCAGATCTTTCGTAATTCTATTGACCAAGTCTTTGACCATGCGTCTATTATCTTCAGAAGGATTTTTTTCCCATCTGCTCAGTGTATCTTTAACGAGTAACATATCATTGTCATTATACATAGTGACTTGAGGATAACTTACTTTGTAGTTCTTTGGGGCAAGACTCTTAATGGTGGATAGTGACATATGCTTATCATTCTGAAGTTTTACAACGGTAGTATCAGCTAGAATATCACCCGTTCGTTGTTTCTTCTTTGTGGAAGCTACAAAGACAGCAGCCAGCATTCCAAGTGTCAGACTCACATCCACCAGCCTGAACATCCATCGCATCATAAGACTATTCATGGAAGGACGTTCTCCCGAAAGGGAAAGAACCCTAAGCTTCATAGCTGCTTTTCCTAGTGATTGACCATTGTTGAAATATTCAAAAATAAGATGGTAGAAAAATGCAACAGGCATTCCAAGGACATATAGCATCAGTTCACTCCCGCTTGATATAAGGCCAATAAGTAAAAGATATGTACCTATTACTGACACATCTAGCAGGGTGGCCATCATACGTTGCCCCACTGTAGCTAATTCTACAGAAACTACGATGTTGTGAGAAGTAGTAATCTCAAGACTCTCCATACTCTAATATAGAAATAATAGAAATATGCTAGTAGTAGACCTAAGGCTTACAGATTCTACATATATTGTTGTGCTACTTAGAACGACATATACTTGCGAGAATCAGTATTTATAGAGCAAAATGAAGCAGATTGGAGGAGTTTAGAAAAACTGCTTAAGGACCCTGTTAGGGATGCTGATAAATTGTTACAGCTATTTGAAAAGGTTTCTGGTGACTTGGCTTATGCCAGAACATATTATCCTAATAGATCTATAAAAGTCTATCTGAATAATCTCACCCAGGAGGTTCTCAACTTGATACATAAGAAGAAAAAGAAGTTTGAGCTTAATGATATCCTTGACTTCTATAGGCATACCTTGCCTTATGAGATATACAAAACCAGAAAAGCTTTTTACACCTCATTCTTTGTATTTGTGCTAGCGGTTGTCATCGGCGTTGTATCCAGTGCCAATGTCCCGGACTTTTGTAATATGATCCTCGGTGATGACTATATGGAGATGACAGAGGACAATATCAATGACGGTGACCCAATGGCCGTCTATAAGAAAATGGATCAAGGCTCTATGTTTATGATGATAACGATAAACAACATCAGAGTTTCATTTCTTTGTTTTGTCTTGGGTTTGCTAGGAAGTGTGGGCACCATCATAGTTCTCATTTCCAATGGCATAATGCTAGGTGCTTTCCAATACTATTTTTACAGCAAGGGCCTTTTCTTGACTTCCTTCCTGACGATTTGGATACATGGTACTATTGAGATTTCTGCAATTATAATCGCTGGTGCGGCGGGGATCATACTTGGAAATGGATTGTTGTTCCCTAGATCTTATAACAGGCATGCTTCGCTTATTATTTCTGCAAAGCGGGCATTGAAGATTATATTGGCCATAATTCCGTTATTTATAATTGCTGGATTTTTAGAGTCTTTTGTTACTCGGCTGACGGAACTGCCTATGATAGTTAAGATTCTGCTTATAGCTTCGTCTTTCTTATTTATACTGACGATCTTCGTGATCTACCCTGTTATTTGTGCCAGAAGAGGATTTGTTGCTGAAAATTATGAAGAGATAGAGCCGATCTTAATAGAAAATAAGCAAACAGAAAAATATAAGTACACTACATTTTCTGAGGTGATATCAATTGCCTTTGCAGAAATGCGTATAGCTTTTGGGCCTTTCTTGTATCACTTTTTGATGCCTGCAACAATTGTAATTACTGTGGTTTTGTTTGCTATTGTCAAGTTCAAAGTACTTGCTGAAATAGGTATGCCGATGGATTTTAATTTTGGTAAATTCGAATATACTTCATGGCCTTATGCTTTGATTATGATTCTGCTATATAGTTGGTTATTCATATTCTTGATTATGTGCAGTGCAGGAGCCTCGCTGGAGCTAGGAGAGAAATTGAAATTCATCAAAAAGTATTTTTTAAAGGTCTTTCCACTAGCTACTATTTTCGTTTTAGGATACTTCTATCTCCACAATGATTTCATGTGGTTGGTTTTCTTGATTATACCAGCACACTTTTTATTTATTGTTATGGAAGAACTTTCACAAGATCGACCTATTACTTTCAGCTTATTATGGCGAAATTTTATTTTTAGTTTTAAGCACTGGTTCAGTTTTGTTCTAATTAGCTTAGTGTTGATCATTTTTCTGGTGGGAGTTGAATTGTTGTTTCAGTCCAGTCTTGCATCGTTTGTAATTGATTTTCTGAGTTGGCATGATCTTCTAGGGAACCATTATGCAGACAAAATACTTATACGAGAAATTCTAAATTTCGTCTCATTGACCTTGCCCATCCCGTTAGTTTACTTTGCTTATACGTATCAGTATGCTTCTCTAGATAGTCTGGTCAATGCTACAGATCTGAAGCTTAAATTTGAAAAATTCGGTACTGCTACGCCATTATTTGAACAGTCCCATGCATAGACTTTTATTTATACTGTTAGTCTTGCTTTGTTTGAATCTTGAGGCGCAATATTCTGAAAGTAATAAAGAGATTACCACTGTAGAGTTTGAGCAGCTCAGGGCTGAGCTCGGCTATGATAGAACCAAAAGGATTCTAAGACTTAGGAAAAAGTATATTCCTAAGAAACCAGAAGAGGTTGAGACAAAGCCGATTAATCCTTTGTCTTCTATGTTTTTTTCCTTAGTGGCTTATGCGGCAATATTAATTTTAGTTGCTTTGATCGTATACCTGATCTTTTCTAACGTGCGGACTGACAAGAAAGTGGATAAGGTACTAGGGGATATGGAGGAGATAGAGGATATTGAAGATATAGATGCTGATAAGGCCTATAAGGCTGCGCTCGCTGCTGGTAATTACAGGGTAGCTTTGAGGATGCAGTTTATTAGATTTCTTCAGTTACTCAATTCAAAGGAAGAAATTTCATGGGAGAGGGAAAAGACCAATAGAGATTATCATCGTGAGTTGAAGGGGTCAGATCTGCGCTCAAATTTCAGGGAGTTGGCTACTATTTATGAGCGGGTATGGTATGGGGAGGAGCCTTTGGATGTGCAGAAATTCAGAATCTATGATCAGAAATTCATCACCCAACATAATGTCTGGAGATGAAGAGATTGTATAAAATAGTACTTTGCGTTGTTGCGCTATTGCTGGTCTTGACCTTGATCTTTTTTGAAATAGCAAAGGTCCCTAAGATAACTTGGAGTAAGAAATTTGAAGTGAATGATAAAGAATCGGGGGATCTTTATTTGTTGTCTAGTTTATTGAAGAAGAAATATGGAAAAGATAACTTCAAGACTATAAAATCTGATTATTTCGATTATCTGGAAGATGAAGGCGATGCCATTCTAGTAATGGTAGGTCAGCGACTAAGCTTTGATACTATCGCAACGGAACAGCTTGAGGTTTTTATGGAAAAGGGCGGTGAGATTTTATTCATTTCTGAACACCTTAGCTATCGTTCGGATACTCTAGTGGAAGAGTTTACTCGCAGGAGAACTAGACTTGATACTATTTATGAGGTTTCTTGGGCAGATAGTTGTCAATACACAATGGATATTCACTGGCGGCATCTGGATAGAAAAAAAACTAGAGTTTACAGATATTTTGATAAGACGGACTTTATGGTAGAGTCAAGGAGTGAGGTATTAGCTAGTGTAAGAGATTCATTACCTATCTTTAAGTCTATTGAATTTGGTAAGGGATTATTAGCTGAACATACGATACCTGAGTTATTTATCAATGTTAATGGCATGCAGGAAGGGTATCTGGAAAATTTCAACAAGACCTTCTCTATCTTTAATAACCGAAGGGTGGTCATACACCGCTTTTCACGTAGTAATATTAACGCTGGAAATAATGAAAACTCTAAATTGAAATATATTTTGAGCCAGCGATCTCTGAAGTATGCCTATTATTTATTATTGTTGTTTGCTTTGATTTACTTGATTTTTTCGTCCAAGCGGAAACAGAGATTTGTCAGGATCGTACAGCCTGTTAAAAATACCAGCTTGGACTATATTCATACTACTAGTAATCTTTTCATGGCGCAAAATCAGAACCATAAGCTTGTCACACATATGGGTAAGATTTACCATAATCGTATAGCAAAACAATATTTCCTTAATAGGACTGATCCAGATTTTACTAGTTTATTAGCTAAGAAATCTAGAGTACCCATAACACTTATAGAAAGTATAGAGAAAGGTATCAGGAATTCAAATAACTATGATTTCACGGATGACCAACTCTTCAGACTTTACAACGATATTAATTCATTCTATAAAAACAGTAACTAATGTCAGAACATCTTGATGATTTGCCGCAACCTGCTGATGAAAATTTGGAACATCAGAGTTTTGCACCGACACGTTCTCTCACGCAAATCACTCTGGAAAGGTTGTTAGAGGAATGCAGTAAACTCGTTGTCGGCCAGAAAGAAATGTTAGAGTTGATTATGATTTGTATTCTTTCTGATGGACATATTCTTTTAGAAGGAGTACCGGGTATCGCTAAGACCCTGGCTGCTAAAACTGTGGCGAGAACCATAGCTGCCGATTTTTCCAGGATTCAGTTTACACCAGATTTGATGCCAACTGATATCATTGGGACCTCGGTTTTCAATATGAAAACCTCAGAGTTCATATTCAAGAAAGGTCCGATTTTTTCCAATATCGTACTGATAGATGAAATAAATAGAGCACCAGCTAAGACACAGTCTGCACTTTTTGAAGTAATGGAGGAACAACAGATTTCTTATGACGGGACTAAGTATGAATTGAATTTTCCTTTCTTGGTCATCGCAACACAGAACCCTGTAGAGCAGGAGGGTACCTATAGATTGCCAGAGGCACAATTAGATAGATTTCTAATGAAGATAAATCTTAAGTATCCTTCACAGTCTGAGGAATTGAATATTCTCAATAAATTCAGAGATGCAACAGGCCCAGTAGATATGTCTTTAATCAATTCTGTGCTGACCAGTGCCGATTTGTCTGCAATGCAAAAGGAAGTGTCATCTGTCTACATCAAGGTTGAAATATTGAATTACATAGTTGAATTGGTACGTGAAACCAGAGAACATAGCAAGATCTATTTAGGAGCTTCTCCAAGAGCCTCATTGGCCCTGATGAAGACGAGTAAAGTCGCTGCATTGATGGCTGGGCGGAATTTTGTAATTCCTGAAGATGTCCAGTATGTGGCGCCCTTTATTTTGAACCATAGATTGATATTGACACCTGATGCAGAGATGGAAGGCTTGGATGCCTATGCCATCATTAATGAAATAATTAAAAGTAAAGAGGTTCCCAGATAATCCCCAATGCTGAAGAATATTTTCCTCATTAGAAATTTTTACCTGTCTGCATCTTTTTGCATTCTATTGTTTGTGCTTGCACATATATGGCCTTCGCTCTTTGTTGTGGGACAGCTATTGCTTTTGTTTTTTTTAGTATTGATTATATTTGATTGGTATCGCCTATATCGGATCGGAGAGTATGTGCATGTGCATAGAGCTATGCCTTTAAAGCTATCTCTCAGTGAAGGAGAGGATATAACCTACGTCATTGACAATAGAACTAATTTTCATATTAACTTTGAATTGTACGATGAGTTGCCCTATCAGTTTCAACACAGAAGCCATATCACAAAAGGTGGGCTCCCGCAAAAGGAGCAGCTGAATATTAAATATCATGTCCAACCTTATGAGCGTGGGGAATACGCCTTTGGTAAATTACATTTATTTTATGCTATTGGCCCATTGAACTTCATGCAACGCAGATTGACTTTTGATGCTGACCAACTCACACGGGTCGTACCCAGTATAAAGCAAATGATAAAACATGAGTTACAGGTCTTTTCCAAAACTGCTATACTATCAGGTATCAGACAAGTCAGGCAAGTAGGTGAGAACGATGAGTTTGAACATATAAGACAATATGCACAGGGGGATAATATCAAAGCAATAAACTGGAAAGCAACTTCTCGGCATAACCACCTGATGGTCAATCAATACCAGAATTCTCGACACCAAGATGTGTACTGTGTACTGGATAAAGGGCGCTCTATGAAAATGCCGTTCGATGGTATGACCTTATTGGATTATTCTATCAATTCTGTTCTTTCGTTATCCAATATCATACTGAAAAAGTATGACCATGCTGGTCTGATCTCATTTTCTGATAAACTGGGTTCCATCATCAAGGCAAGCTCAAAGCAAGGTCAACTCGAACGCATTTCTGATACCTTATATAAAGAGACTACTGGCTTTAAAGAATCAAACTTTGAGTTATTATTAGGTGTTACTAGACGTACTATATCTAGACGCAGCATCTGGCTCTTCTATACGAATTTTGAGACGCGTTATGACTTACAGAGACACTTGCCCTACCTGAAGCTCATGAGCAAAAGGCACCTGGTCGTCGTCATCATTTTCAAAAATACCGAACTAGAGGCCACTAGCCAGATGGAGTGTAAATTGAAATCAGACATTTATTTGAAAACCTTTGCACAGAAAGCCATTCTTGATAAGCAACTGATCATGGAAGTACTGATAAGAAACGGCATTCAAACCATCCTCACCAGACCCTCAGAATTATCCATCAATGTCATCAATAAATACTTAGAGATCAAAGCGAAGAGATTGCGCTAGCCTGACTATGCTAATTCAAACAAAGTAATTTCTGGCCTGACATTGAAACGAACTTGCCACAGATGTCCCAAGGCTCTATTGATATACAAATGTCGACCATCCTCCAAGTCTATTTCACCTTCAGTATAGCGTTTGTTCTTGACTGGCAGCAGTGGAGGGGGCAAAAAAGGAGGCTTGCATTGTCCTCCGTGGGTGTGCCCAGCCAGAATCCAACCTTGGTAGCCTTTCCATATGTCCAGATCACAAACATCAGGATTGTGGCATAGAACTACATTGGCTTGGGAAGCATCAATTGTCGCCAATACACTAGAAGGATTGAAGTTAGTCCCCCAATAATCATCCAAACCGATGATTGTTAATCCTGCCACATTTTGTTTTTCATTTCTGAGCAGCGTAATACCTGCATTGTTCAGTTCATTAGTCACCAGGTCAGCAACTCTATCCTCGGACCAGTTGACACCATAGTCATGATTGCCTAAGATCCCAACTGTTGCAATATTTCCAAGGACAGCAGACTTTAATACTGTGCGGAGTTGTTTTATCTGTTCGTCATTCTCATAGGAAACATAATCACCGGTATAGACCACAAAGTCGGGCTTATAGCTAGCCGCTTTTTTCAAGGACTCTATCAGAAAATTGTAATCAAATCTATTGCCCACATGCATGTCACTGATTTGCATGAGTGTTTTTCCTTTAAGTTTAAGAGGCAGATTTTTGATGGACAATTTATGATTAACAAACTCCAGCCATTTTGGCTCCATTTGCCAAGCGTACAAGCCCGTCAAGAGGCCTGTGCCACACACTCCAATTAAACCTTTACTGAAGGCTCTTCGATTCATGTGAATAGAAACGAAGCTAAGGTTGAAAAAATTATAAGTATTTGCATTGAAGCAATTCCTAGTCCTATTTTCTTTTGCCACCCTTGCCCCTTGCCCCTAAAGGGGAATATCCACCCGCATTGGCTAGCGGTTCCCTTCAGGGAGTCAGAGGGTAGAGCAGCGATCCACTCACAGTTTTAGTTAGCGGTTCTCCCTTCAGGGAGTCAGAGGGTAGCTAAGCGATTCACTCACAGTTTTGGCCAGCGGTTCTCCCTTCAGGGAGTCAGAGGGTAAAGCAGCGATCCACCTACAGTTTTGGCCAGCGGTTCTCCCTTTAGGGAGTCAGAGGGTAGCTAAGCGATCCACCTACAGTTTTGGCCAGCGGTTCTCCCTTCAGGGATTCAGGGGGTAGCTAAGCGATCCACTCACAATTTTGGCTAGCGGTTCTACCTACTATGAAACAATCTTAGACGTCTTGACCATATGGGTTAATTGCATCATGAGATCTCTTTTCTTGGCACCGGGACCGAGGATGAAAACATCCACAAAGATGAGTTCATTCCGATCTTCATTGAGAATGACATGCGTTGTGAATGGACCCCCACTGAAACTTTCGGTCATTTCCCAGATACCACGGAGTTCCTTTCCGTAATGGCCATCCACCGTGGTGCCATATTCATAGACAGGTAGATGCATCGAATCCACAGCCATGACATCAGTAGGACTATCAGCAGTAACATATTTACTCCCAAAAGCATCGCGCATCGCAATGATGTTGCCCTTGCTCAGTTGTTTTTTATCCGTGTAAGGAACAGTTTTAATGACAACATTGAGGTCTGCTTTCTTAGTGTTTTTACGCAACCAGATAACTTTGTTTTTTTCGTCGTCTATGGCCTTTATGAAATCTCCTGGCACCTTGAAATCTATGCCATATGAGGTTTTTAGTTTTTCTGTGATACCCAGATTGACTCTGTCCACATACATCCCAGCAGTCAGTTGTTTTTTGTCATGCTCATTGATGCGTTTTGCGACGGTACTGAATTTATCCACTATGCAATTCTCGATCGCTTCTGGACCTTTTCCGGTCAGATAGACCAGCAATTGTCCACGTGCCCACTTGTCCTTACCCAAAGAAGAAAAAGCGACTTTGCCTGGTTCTGCACGATCGAATTTTTCGGTTCCCATATCTCCTATTACCATCTGAGTCGTGGGAGATTCTCGATCATTGATGTCTGCGAGTATGGCGTAGGTTCTTAACTCCTTTCTGATCGGTTGCACTTTCAGATCATTGGGATTGAAGTGTCTGATATCAAATAGGGGTTCTGGCGCAGGCAGGATGGGATAGGCTGATTCAAAATAGAATCTGAAGGTATCGCCTACTGCACTTTCCCATAGCGCATCGTCTGCAATGACGACGATCTCGTTTAATCTACCTAATGCAGTTCCTTTTGACTCTATTTTCTTAGTGACATCAGATCCACAGCCCGAAAGGAGCATAAATATGCCGAGTAACAGGATTAATGGATGATGATATTTGGAGAAAATGTATGTCATATGTGCAGAGTACCGCTGAGTTAGATGTACTAAGGTAGATGATAAATTATAGAGTTTTGGTGTGAAAGCAGAATTCTGAGCACCAGGAAGATCACCCATTGCCTCGCTGAATCATTATATCCCGCTGAACTATTGCCCTATTACCGACTTAAAACAACCCTTGGATTACATTTTCTTCTGTGATGCCCTCAGCTTCTGCTTTATAGTTTCTGACGATTCTGTGTCTAAGCACGTAATTGGCTATGGCTTGCACATCTTCTATGTCAGGCGAATACTTACCAGCGATGGCCGCGTGGGTCTTAGCACCGAGGACGAGATATTGCGAGGCTCTCGGGCCTGCACCCCAGGCTATGTAATTGTTGACTGCATCAGTAGCGCGGTCTGTGTTAGGCCTGGTTTTAGTGGCTAGTGAAACAGCATATTCCAACACATTATCGGCTATTGGGATCTTTCTGATCAGCTGTTGATAACCGATGATTTCTTCAGCAGTAAGTATGTTGGACAGTTGTGCGGTATTGCTGGTTGTAGTTGCTTTTACGACTGCGATTTCCTCTTCATAAGAAGGGTAATCTAGCGGAATATTAAACATGAATCTATCCAATTGTGCTTCAGGCAAAGGGTAAGTACCTTCTTGTTCTATGGGGTTCTGAGTAGCGAGTACAAAGAAAGGTTTAGGCAATACATGGCGTACACCACTGACAGTAACTGATCTTTCTTGCATCGCCTCCAGCAGGGCTGCCTGAGTCTTTGGTGGTGTTCTGTTGATCTCATCTGCTAGGACGATATTGGAGAATAAAGGGCCTTTATTGAATTTGAAGGATCTGTTCTCATCCAGTATCTCTGCCCCTGTGATATCTGAGGGCATGAGGTCAGGTGTGAATTGTATTCTTTTGAATCCTAGATCCAACACCTCAGAAATAGTACTGACTAGTAGGGTCTTGGCTAGTCCTGGCACACCGACTAGGAGACTGTGCCCATTGGCAAACAAAGATATCAGCACGGTTTTGACAACTTCATCCTGTCCTACGATGACCTTGCCTATCTCAGATTTGAGGTCTCTGTAAGCTTTGGATAGTCCATCTACTGCTTCTTGATCATTGTTGAAATTCAAACCCATCTTGTTTTATTCCTTTTACTATTAAAAAAAAAAGCTGCCTCGAACGGTATTGAAGTTCGAGGCAGTGCAAAAGTAGTATTATGCTAGGTTATACGCTGATTTATTAACGTAAATTGTAATATCTAACTTACTAGTTAATAGACAATTTGGTGATATAGAGCAGGCTATTGGCATCGCTGACAGCTATCACAAATATTCCATTAGCAGACAAGTCTGTCAGGAGATGAGTTGATCTGCCTGTATGAATAGGTTTTTGCATCACTATTCTTCCGCTCATGTCGTAGATGTCCATCCTCAGATTATTAGTTTCATAACCGCTTATGTTTATATGAACCCTGTTTTCACTACCATATGCCATTATGCCTGAGTGATTCTCAAATTCTTTGACATCTGTGGAGACTTCGCTGAATGAATCAAAAAACTCCAGTGCATCTAATGAAGCTGGTAATATACAGCCACCATGGTTCAAAGGCATTGCATCGGTGTCTTTTCTTACAGCGTTGACGGAAGTGGAACCGTTGGCTTTCATAACCTCTTCTGCTAGAATAGCATTTTCAAAGGTGACTTGATCATCCCCTTGACAATAGTATAGATTAGTGGGGACTTGAGGAGTCCAATCATAATTGTCATTATCAGCCAAGGCAATGCTCATAGGATGCATAGGATCATTAAATAATGCATCCACAATTTCAGGGAGCAATGTATTCTTCGGTAATACACTACCTACAGTGCTCTGGAGTCTAGCAATCATTCTATCATTCAATTCATCTAGAACTATGGTTTCAGTTTCAAATTCTTGTATGTCAGCGACATATTCTGGTTGGAAAATATCTGATATAGAAAGTGCTCCTACTGTCTGGGGATACGCTCTTTGGTAACCCAGAGTTAACCATGGTAGGTAGGACACAGTCATGTATTCCTCATCTCCGAGAGTGAAGTCCCTCATTTTTTCTGATACGCTGTAAGGGCCTGACATGGGGGCGGAAGCAATGAGATTAAATTCATCTGTATGATTAGTTTCAAGTTCCCTCGCCAAGGCCATCGCAGCGTGACCACCTTGAGAGTATCCTGAAACAAAAACTTGCTCATTCAGAGAGACATTGTCTATCTGCTCTATCATTTCTCGCGTGGCTCTCAGTAAATCCAGTCCCGCTGACGCTTGTGTCGCAGAATGGATGTATGGATGAACCCCTGGAGAGATGCCCAGTCCCACATAATCCGGCATCGCTGTAACATAACCATGAGAAGTAAATGCAGCTCCTAGGAAATAGCCACCAGCAAGATTGGAGGGGACATTATCTCTTCCTTGCACAGTGCCGTGCTGGTAACAGGCCAATGGGAATACCAGATCATCAGTAGAGCTGGGAATACAAACCAAGCCAGAGGCCAGATGGTCATTGCCTTCCGTGTCTGTTGTATAATATCGGACACTATAGCAATCGGCATCATAGGTGCCATTGAGTCCAAAAACCAATAAATTCATAACAAGGACTGATTCCGTTTTTTCAAACTGAAAAGATTCCAGTTTCTGACTGGATAGACCACTGACTAGAAATAAGGCAACTAGTGTATAAATAATGCGATTCATCATAATTTTTTAATAATTGTATAAAGATACCTTTGCTGAAAT